>Ga0172371_10002659_pt1 | contig 28221 bp, 26 predicted proteins | sample Lak12m_FD_114543 | JGI IMG/M metagenome (GOLD analysis project Ga0172371, IMG submission 114543) | Freshwater microbial communities from Kabuno Bay, South-Kivu, Congo - kab_022012_12m | ecosystem: Environmental > Aquatic > Freshwater > Lake | place: Democratic Republic of the Congo: South-Kivu...
AATCGTTTTGGTGACTGATCGATTGCCTAATGATGGGCTTTATCGTCGCTTGAAAGATGAACAAAGGAAAAGCAATCTTGAATCATTACGTGTGATTGGCGACGCTGAAGCGCCGCATATCATTGCTCAGGCGGTCTTTTCCGGGCATCGCGCTGCGCGCGAGTTTGAAGAAACAATTTCGGATGAGACACCCTTTAAGATCGAACGAGTAAATCCTGGTTTTATGGTTTAATAGATCTTGAAAGTATTATAGCATAAGAGACAAGCTGATATTCAATCTTAAGATAGATCGACCATCTCGTCGTGTGACCATTACGATCGTTGAAGTAGATCAATACAGATAAGATCAAGATTGATAATTAGTCGTAAGTGCTGAGGATTAAGGTAGTTAATTGAGTGCAGTGATGACGAAGCTGTTTTCAGATACGCATCCCAAAATGGAATCCTTATATATTGAATTATTGCGGCAGGCAAATCCCACGCGTAAAATGAATATGTTAGCGCAGTTAAATTCAGCCGTTCGTTTACTTGCCATTACTGGTTTGCGTTCGAAATATCCGCAGGCAACTGAAAATGAACTGCGACGAAAGTTGGCTGATTTGCTCTTAGGGGAGGCCTTAGCTCTCAAAGTGTATGGAGAAGAGAATGATGGAGATTGAACCCATCGAAGTCACTCTAGAAGTTACTCATGTCTTTGAAGAACTTGGCATTGAATACCTTATTGGTGGCTCATTAGCTTCCGCAATTTATGGGATCGTACGAGCGACGCAAGATTCAGATATTGTAGCTCAAATGAGGATCGAACATATTTCATCCTTTATAGCAGCATTGCAAGAAGATTTCTTCATGGATGATGAAATGATCGCAGAGTCTATCCAACGACATTCAAGCTTTAATATTATCCACCGTGAGACCATGTTCAAAGTGGATGTCTTTGTTCCAGCGCCAAGCCGTTATCTTCGATCACAGCTTACTCGTGCAAGAAATCTAAATTTTTCGCTGGAAGAAGAAACCAGCGCAAAGTTTGCTAGCCCTGAAGATACCATTCTCTCCAAGTTGGAATGGTATCGCATGGGAGGCGAAGTCTCTGATCGTCAGTGGCGGGATATCCTTGGCGTGTTGAAGATCTGCGCGGGTGATTTGGATCTGGATTACCTTCGGGAATGGGCAAGTGAACTCAATGTCAGCGACTTATTCGAACGCGCTTATCGGGATTCCAGTTGATTGATCAGTGACATCTCAAACGAAAAAATTGCGCATAGGATTTTTCCCTTGAATACTATACCCCCATCAAGCAAGGAGTTATTCATGTTTACAAGAGCAATTGTTAGAACGCCAGGGGAAAGTATGGTTAATGGATTGAGCGACGCCGATTTGGGCTTACCAGATTATACGCTTGCCCTTCAGCAACATCGCGTATATATTCAAGCGCTTGTGAGCTGTGGATTAGAAGTATTGGTTTTAGAAGCTGATGAATATAATCCTGATTCAACCTTCGTCGAAGATGTCGCTGTCCTAACCCCGGACTGCGCAGTGATCACCAATCCAGGCGCGCCATCCAGAAAGGGTGAAATCAATGGCATGCGGAAAGTCCTAGAGCACTTTTATTCCAATATTGAACAGATCCAAGCCCCTGGTACGCTGGAAGGCGGCGATATCATGATGGTCGGCTCTCATTTTTATATCGGTCTATCTGCCAGGACTAACCTTGAAGGCGCTCATCAATTGATCTCGATCTTAGAAAGATTTTGTATGAGCGCTTCCATGGTTGAACTTAGAGAAATGCTGCATCTTAAAACAGGCGTAGCTTATTTGGAAAATAATAATCTTCTTGCTGCAGGTGAGTTCTTAGATCATCCACAGTTTCAAAATTTTAATCTACTTCCCATCGATGCAGATGAAAGTTATGCCGCCAATTGTATTTGGGTCAATGATTATGTCTTAATCCCTGCTGGTTACCCAAGCGCAAAAGAGACGATCGAGAGCGCCGGTTATTCAACCATTGAAGTCGATGTTTCAGAGTTTCGGAAACTAGATGGTGGTTTGAGTTGTCTTTCGTTGAGATTCTAAGCTTAAGTATCCTTTGCAATTAATAATATCAGATTACTTATTGCTTGAAAAAGAATAGTAAAGGAAAGTTAGGTTAAGTCTCAATTTCTGGGTTTTCTAACCGAATTCCGTGCCCGCGTACAGTGACCACATAATTATGTTCAGGATCGACTTCCGCGATGCGTTTGCGTAAGCGACGTACGAGCGCATCCAGGGCTTGTTCGCTTACTTCAAAGACCTGGTTTTCTCCCCATACTTTTTCGACCAGCTCTGGTCTAGAGACGATCAATCCTTGATTTTCATAAAGCTTTTCAAGTAGCACAAATTGGGACGCTGATAATGGCGGTATGATCTCTGTTTCTTGAAGCGAACCATTTTGGGGGTCTCGTTTCGAGATCCATATTTGATGAGATCGGCTGTCTAGGCGAAGTTGCCTGAGAGCGATTTTATGTTGATCAAGTGATTCGTAAAATTCTGGATTCAGCATCATTCGATTTCTTTGATCTAGAGGAAGTGTTGCATCCGAACTTAAAAAGATAAATTTCTGGGCGATTGCGATCCGAATCTCGTCACCGTCTTCTAAAATAGTGGGTTCATGGATTTTGATACCATTTAGATTGGTTCCGTTCTTGCTATTCAGGTCCTCCAATACCACCCCTTTGTCAGTCATTGATATGCGAGCGTGTTGTCGCGAGACTTGACGATCTGCGATTACAATATCACAACTTGCGTCGCGTCCAATCACATTGGATTGATGAAGTGTCCAGCGTTGACCGGACAAATTTCCTTCTTCAGCGATGATCTGGGCAACTTCTTCTAAAGATTTTTCCACCATCATCATCTCCTCTAGTGATCATATAAGAAAAACCTTAGTATTTTGATAATCAATACTCCTAATGAATAAACTTTTCGATATTCTATCCATGACCTTTTTATTAAAATTAAACCGAACGGATAAACTATAAGGTATAATATCACAAATTGAAGAAATTATCTAAAGGAATACCTAATTAGTACTTTTGAACTTATCAAGGTAATAGATTATTAGAATTGATGAATGAATTCCAATGCCAATACCATTAGAATCTAGGACGGTCTTGCGTGATCGTTATACCATCAAACGTATCATCGGGAAAGGGGGCATGGGTAGCATTTACCTCGCTGATGATGTGCGTTTAGAGGGTAGATTATGCGCGGTAAAAGAAGTGCAGCATGACCCAGGTCTTTCTGATGAATTGCTTAAACAAGCTCGTGATCAGTTTCAGCGCGAAGCGACGGTTTTAGCGCGTTTAGATCATCCTAACCTTCCTAAAGTATCCGACTTCTTTTCTGAGAATGGTCGAGATTATCTAGTGATGGATTTTGTGCCTGGAAAAGACATCCGCACGCTCATGCTTGAAGCGCGTCGTAAGGGTGAATTTCTTAAAGAAGAGGATGTTCTCAATTGGGCTGAGCAACTAGCGGATGCATTGTCATATTTGCATAGCCAACAACCACCCATCTTACACCGTGATATTAAGCCGTCCAATTTAAAACTAACTCCAAGTGGATTGATCAAATTAGTCGATTTTGGTTTGGTGAAAATCCTTGCCTCCGATGATGTCACGATAACAATTCTTCAGGGACGCGGCACTGCCTTGTACACACCTCTTGAGCAGTATGGTGGGGATACTGGACATACAGATGCGCGCAGCGATATATATGCATTTGGCGCCATGCTCTATCATTTGCTGACCAATCAACCGCCAGTTGAAGCGCGTGAATTATTCTTGGATCCAAACATCCTTACGCCTCCTCGCCAGATTAACCCCAATATTAGCGTACGCACCGAAAGGGCGATCATGTGGGCGATGAACTTGCACCCTGATGAACGACCTCAAAATATCGAAGAATTCACACAAGGATTATTGGGTAATCGCGAACCTACTACACCCAGGCGTTCCTCTCAACACACGAGTAGTCAATTCAGCCTATTCGCCTCTCCGGTCGATCAAATCTTAGCAGTGATCACATTCAGCATTTTTTTGATTAGCTTGGGGATCACCTTACTGCGTTAGACCCAAAATTCTATTTTTTGAGTTTTTGATTGGATGCTCGTTTGTGATTGCTTTCTGAAGCGACAATTTGCCAGATCAGAAAAGTCAACATGCCCATCACTGCGCCAACAAAAGTGACAGAGAAAACGCTTAAGAGTATGGACATTTCGAGCAGCTTTTGGGCGCCTGGTAATTTCAGCGCTAAATAAGTGTATGCGCTTAAGCCACCCAGCAAAGCCAAGAAACCTGCTCGTAAAGCCCAACGTGGTTTGCCAATCAATCCCGCCAAGCGGAAGGAGATAAAGGCGATCAACCCAGAGATACTGATTGCCAACGCCCAGTCGCTGAATTGAGTATTTGTGTTGGGTATTGGCGTTGGGATAGGGGTGATGATCCGTCTTGAGATGGTTGCTGTTGGTGGGGTGGTTGGCGTTTCACTTGGTTCGAGAGTAAGTGTGATTGTGTCAAGACCTGATTCAGGGTTTGGAATTTCATATTTGATCACGTTAGAACGCGCATTTTCACTATCTGCTTGGATTTCAAGCGGACCACTAGCGGTGATTGAAAACGTTGTTTTGGCAATACCATTGGTTGTATTTGCTACCTGCGTAATACTACTTCCTTCTGTGCCGCTGGTGAAGATGAAGTTTACAGGCGTTCCATTAGGGACTGGATTGCCGTTATGATCAAGAATGATACCCGTTTTTAAAGGGATCACATCGCCTAGTTTATATTCTGGTACGATTGGCGGTTCTGGGGTGATATTCTCCCCTTCGACGATTTCAGTTTCTGGGAGATCCAATTCCAGATGAATGGTTTGGTCTGGATCTGGGAATAGCGCATCATTTAAATCATATCCTATTCCAGGGATTGATACCGGCGAAGCCCCGGATGGACGTAATTCTTTAAATAATAAATATGCGATTACATCGATGAATGGGGGTGTCTTACTGTATAACGCATAATAAGCGGATAATTTCGAGATTGTGGTTGCGTCTAGATAATAAGGGGCGCATAAGGCATACACGATCAATTTCCGCTGCTGGAAAAGGTCTGGTCGATTAGTTAGGAATTGTTTGAGTGTACCAAAGGAAGGAATATCGCTGCGCGAGTCAAGCATGACAAAAACCAACCAGTTGGCGCGGTTCAATTCTGTTTCGATGGCGGTTGACATAGGTTCTGAATGCAACATTTCATCCAATTCGACCAGTGTAAAGGATGAAATATTGTACGGCGATACCAGGCCACCAGCTTGTGGACCATAAAGCTTTAATACTGCCTCTTCTACAGCCGTTGTCTCTAGAATTGGTAGGATTGGGCAGGTACTGCATTGTTGCACACTTCGATTATCTGTGATGAATACGATTCGATCGTTGAAACTAGGCGCATCGGGGATCTCTTCATCAAGCTCGACTTGGGATGGGCTGATCAATGTCGCCGAATCACGCGCAACATCGAAAGTCACTTGACTGGATTCCCCTAGTAATTCAAGTTCTCCTTCATCGCCAACGATATTGTCTATCGAAAAGGAAGGATAAAGTTGGTATTTTAACGTTAGGATGCGATAGACAGATTCATCCACTCTTTGGGCAAATGCTGCATCTTCATGATATTTCTGTGCGAAGAATTCAAGGGTTTGTCTGGTTTCTATGATATTATTGGTTTTTTCTTCCTCCTCAAGCGGTAAATTGGTGGAAAAGTTTCCGACATATAATAGGTCGTTTCCAGCCAAGAAGGCGTTTAGCGTTACCCGGCGCGGGTCAAAGCCTTGTCCCGAGAGTTCATAAAAGCCTCTAACAGCTTGACTCCCTAAGTCATCACTGATCATCACCCCGCCTCGATTACGCCATGAATCCAGCTCAGGCAGGCTCATCAACAGGTTAAATGCTTGTGGATCAAAACTGACTGGTCGAGTGGTAGCCCGAATATTCCCCTGCAACCCTTGGTATCGAATATTGGATACCAGCAAAGCGTCAGTTCGCTCCAGGTCGCTTTGCGCATTTCCTGTTACTGAAAAGAAGGGGGCTAGATCAAAATTCTTTAATTCGTCTAATGATTTTCTGACGGTCGATACTTCTTCTTCGGGAAGGCGATCAGAGCTGCCATGTCCAGGGAAGTGTTTTGCAACAACAGCTACACGTCCCTGTCCACCTTCATGCACCCCCCGAATATAAGCTCTGCCTGATTCTGCCACCCAAAATGGATCTCCTCCGAATGTACGAGTTCCAAGACTGTTGGTCAGGTCTTGATGGGAGGGTTCCAATACATCTAACGATGGACCCAATAATAAATTGATTCCTTGAATTTCCAGCTCCTGTCCCAAAATATTTCCGACCTGCGCGGAGAGTTCGGGTGTCCAGGTGGCGCCCAGCGCCATGGCATTCGGTAGTGGTGTTGTTCCAAAAAGGATTTGGTCATATGGATATCCATTGCCTTCTTGAGAAATGGCGATGAATGCTGGGATATAATGCGTTGTTGTTTGCTCATTGGTAATGGGGTCGATTTGGCTTTCAAGCGAAGCTTGCCAAATGTTTTCCTGTAAGGAAGTGGTCAATTGAAAAACATTCGAGACGATTTCTTCTTTGGTTTGATTTTCTTGTAAAACAAAATTATCATTTTTTGCTTGTAATACGACCCCGCTGATATGGAATGTATTGATTAATGTAATGATTTCCGAATCAGCGCTGACGTCATTTCCCTGAAAAGTGATCAAGAAAAGTTGTCCCACTCGTTCTTCTGGGGTTAATTTCTCCAACATTTCTGCGGCTTGTTTTTGCGCGGTAGATAACTCTTCACCATTTTGCGCTTTTCCTTCACTCCCAGGTGGAATGATCGACGAAACCAAGATGAAGATCAAAATGATCATATGGAGGGTTTTTCTATGTGTTTTTGATGATATGCGTAACTTAACCATTAAATTCCTGCTACGGGTAATAAAATTTAGATTATTGCTTTCTCTTTTGAAATAATTTGATATAACATTTTTCGACGTTCTGATCCGCTCAGCAGCTCCAGCTTGCGGATTTCAAGCGGGTCGATCTCTTCACGAAGTAATACAATCTCATCATCTGTAGGGAAAGGCGTCTCGTGAATCTCTTTGGATAATGGTAGTTCGAAACCGGTTTTTGCCTTTATGCGCTTGATTTCTACTCCGGGATGATAACTGTAGAGATGCATTCTGGGAAGAGTACCAGGTTCACTGATCTCAAATCGAAATTGTCCCAAATCGCTTACCAAATAACTGGTACCAGATCCTCTTGTCCGTTGCGGGTGATGTCCTAATCCGGATAGAAAATCAAGCTGTGGGACAAAGGTTACACGGGAGTGACGCGGTACATATAATAAGATATCATCAATAAAGGTGGTCACGTCGGGGATACCGCCAGTCCCGGGTAAACGTAGGCGTGGCTTAGAATAGTCTTTGCCTAGAGCGATATTGTTGAAATTCCCGTGCGGATCGACTTGCGCTGGTCGAAAGAATTCCTTGGGTCGTAGATTAGGCAAAATATCTGCGGCGGTACGTACGAAACCGATATTGGTTAAAGATAAATCCAACCACTGACTTTCCACTTTTGTCAAGCTTAAGGGCGCTGGGATCCGGGTGATCCCTTGTCCGATAGCCGATGCGAAATATAAGTCTGGTGTATGTGTTTGGCGCGCTAGTAAAAAAGCAGCTGCAACCAAAGGAGTCGCGATCCCTTGAACAACAACTTCGCTGTTCTTAATCATGCGTGACATGCACACGACCATTATCTCGTCGGGTGTGATATTCATCGAGGCGTTTCTCTTCTCCATTTAAAAGGATCCTAATTATTTAATCATCGCTGAACTAGGCATTATTTATGATCCTCTGGTGAACTTCGGGTTGGATATTTCCGCCGGAAATGATCACAACCGCTGGGCGTGTTTTGATTTTTCCAGAAATGATCGCTGCCAGTCCAACTGCTGCTGATCCTTCGATGACTTCATTATACTCGTTCCATGCAAATCGAATGCCCTCTTCGATCTCACTTTCGCTCACCAGGATAATTTCATCCACATATTTCTTGGTTAGAGAGATTGTAATCGATCCTTTTTCGACTGGGCCAGATAACCCGTCAGCGAGAGAGTCTTCTTCGGTATAGTTTTCCTGTGATCCAGTGTAATAGAGGGCGTACATGAAAGGTGAGGCTTGGCTTTGAACACCGATTAAAGTCCTTTCTATGTCAGGCTTAGAAAGATCACCGTAATCCTTGATAGCTGCGCCAATTCCGGAGATTAATCCACCCCCACTCGTAGGGACAACCCAGGTAGATAAAATCAATTCTGGCAGCTCATCGAGAATTTCAAACGCTATGCTTGCTTGTCCAGCAATCACTTGCGCATCGTTATAGGGGGATACCCAGGTCGCATTTTGACTTTTGGAATATGCTAAACCCGCTTGCTCCGCCTCATGGTAACCACCTGTTACTTGGATAACCTCTGCGCCTAAAGATCGCATAGCTTCAACTTTGGTTTCTACAGCTTTTTCGGAGACGAAGATGGTTACCTTTGCCTTAACGATCTTTCCTGCATAAGCGAGACCCTGCCCATGGTTCCCGGCTGATGCAGCTAACAATCCTTGTTCACGTTCCCAGGGTTGCAGCGCTAAGACCTTGTTCAAAGCGCCGCGATCTTTGAATGAATGCGTCGTCTGATGGTTTTCCCATTTTATAAACAACTCATGTTTGGGATTATAAGTGAGTGGCGTTCGTTTAATATATGGGGCGATCCGTATTTTCGCTTCTTCTAGCCATTTCTTTGGTATCACGCGATTATCCTATTTATATTGGATGAGATGAACTTGATTTCTCGGTTTCAAATTGGCTGAGGACTTTCTGGGCAGCTAGTGGATCATCGGTAAATATTCCATCTACCTTGAGCAGGAATAATTCTTCCATGATTTCTTCTAGGTTTACCGTGTATACAAATACTTTTTGGTTGCGCTGATGTGCTTTGTTAATCAGTTCTATGGATGCATCGCTAACCTCTGGATGCACGCTTTGGTAAGCTCCTGGGTTTCCAAAGACCGTTCTCACCAATACACCTTTCCATCCATTTAAGGAAAGTAATCCACAAGGCGCTTCAGGCAGCAGCCGTTTAATCCGAGAAAGCGCAATTGGGTTAAATGATGAGAAGAAAACTCGATCAGCGAGTTGATTTTTAGCGACGATTTCAGCTACTTTTTCGGGTAATTTATCGAAGGGGTCTGCGTAATTAGTAAGTTCGATATTGACAAAAATCTCTTTCCCCACCGTTCGAAGGACTTCACCGAGGGTTGGAATTGGTTCGCCAGCAAAGGAGATGTCAAAATGAGAACCGGCTTCCAGCTTCTGGAGTTCTTCCAAGGTGAGCTCTTTGACTTTGCCTTTCCCGTTCGTTGTTCGATTGACGGTTGCATCATGGATAACAACGACCTGTCCATCTTTGGTAAGCTTTGCATCCAGTTCAATCGCATCCGCCCCCTGACGAACTGCTAAATCAAAAGCCGCGAGTGTGTTCTCGGGAGCATAAGCGCTCGCTCCCCGGTGAGCGATGATGGCTGGATTATATAATTCTGAAAGATCCATATTTCACCACACTTTCTTAGGTCCTATTTTTTCGGAATATTTTCAACTATTTTGTTGTTAATTTAGTAAGTAATTCGTTTTTTTACTCGCTTTTTTTTCTTTCTTCAATTCTTGATCACTGTCAAGATAAATATCAATCTGATTATAATCGATGAAACACTATTCATGATAAATTATTCCGCAAAAACCTCACCCGTATTTGAATAATGTTCTTAAAGAATATATTTATTTTCCAAGATTTTTGTGTATAATTGGACGCATGGAATTAACTGTAATTATCCCCGTTTATAATGAAATCAATACGATTGAGGAGATCCTCAAACGCGTTCGGAATACTGGTTTGGCTGATGAGATCATCATTGTTGATGATGACTCTCAGGACGGAACGCGTGCTTTTCTCAAGGAACTCGATGGACAAGAACCATTTCGCGTGATCTTGCATGAGAAGAACCAGGGCAAAGGCGCTGCGGTGGTGACTGGCATAAATCATGCCAGTAAAGATTTGATCTTAATCCAGGATGCCGATTTGGAATACGATCCGCGCGATTATGAAAAGATCCTCCAACCAATCCAAGAAGGCATCGCCGATGTGGTTTATGGTTCGCGTTTTTTAGGCGCCCCCAGACGCTCCACAATGTTCTGGCATATGATCGCAAATAAGCTGCTCACCTTATTAACCAATATCCTCTATAATAATATCCTCACCGATATGGAAACGGGGTATAAGGTATTTCGTCGGCAGGTTGTAGAGGGTATCACCATCCACGCCAAACGCTTTGACTTTGAACCTGAATTTACAGCTAAGATACTCAAGCGAAAAGTGCGAGTTTTTGAAGTCCCGATAACCTTCAATCCACGAGATTATGATGAAGGGAAGAAGATCAAGATCCAGGATGCCTTTCAAGCAGTTTGGACGTTGATCAAATACCGCTTTGTGGATTAGATTACTTTATCCTTATCAAACACAAGATATTATTCAGCCTCTGTTAATTAATAACCGTCGGCTGGCTTGATATCTATTACGTTGAATTGTATCGTTTTCTTACCGCCAAATTCATTGTATTCCAAAATATAGAAAAGATCAACAAGAGGTGGAATCTTTTGAAACCATTCGCTTTGTTGAAACGCGATCGCTCTATATGTGGAATAAGCGCCTGAGATTTCCATTCTTAGGTGCTTTCCCTCTTTGCCAAGCAACTTTGCATCCTCAACTTTTACATTGCGTGAAATAAAGCGCGCCATGGGGTTCTTTTGACCAGTAGGTTGTAGGGTTTCAAGTTCCGCTAATAAGTGATGGATACTTTCTTCACTGATCTGATTGAGATTAATCTCCGCGTCAGCTTTTAGGGTAGGTACAAGTTCTTGATCAATCAATTCCCGCCGTGCGATTTCATTCAATCGGTTTTTCAATTCGAGTAGTTTATTGTTATGGATGGTGAATCCAGCCGCGGCTGCATGTCCGCCATGTTTTTCAAATAGGTCTGCACATTCATCTAACGCCTCGATGATATTAAATTCTGGGATACTGCGACAGGATGCACGCGTATATTCCTCGTTTCGATACGCGATGATCGAGGGGCGGTAATATTTTTTCAATAGATCAGAGGCAGATAATCCAACGACTCCCATAGCATTTGGTTCGCAATCATCCAGCGCCGCAAAAAAGATCAGCGCCTCTGGATCTTCAGCCAAGATCATTTCTTCTGCCATAATCTGGATCTTTTTAGAAAGGTCTTGGCGTTGTGAATTTAATGAATTCAATAACTGCGCTTGTTTTCCACTTTCATTTGGATTAGTCTCAAGTAGTAGCGATAGAGCTAAGGATGCAGAATCAATCCTTCCAGCAGCGTTTAGGCGTGGCGCTAAGGTGTAGCCAATATTGCCAGCCGTAATCTTTCTTGGGTCTAGATTGGATACTCCGATCAATGAGCGCAGTCCTTGACGGAGATTCAAGCTGTTGATGATCGCCAACCCTTCTTTGACTAGATTACGGTTTTCTCCGGTAAGAGGTACGATATCTGCCACGGTGCCAATCGCGACCAAGTCTAATAAATCCGGTCGGCTGAAATAAGCTTGTGAATTTGAGCATGCTCTTTTCTGGTCAAGCGCGCAGGCTAATTTGTATGCTACTCCAACTCCAGCTAGATTTTTCTCTGGATAAGGATCACCTTTCTGCTTGGGATTAATGATAGCCAAGGCAGGCGGTAATTCTGAACCTGGTTGATGGTGGTCGGTGATGATTATATCCAAACCGATCTCATTCGCATGGATGACTTCTTTAATGGCGCGAATGCCGCAATCAACCGTGATGACCAGTTTGATGCCTCTCCCGTATAATTCGCTCAATGCTTCGTCGTTAAGTCCATAACCTTCTTCGAATCGGCTGGGGATATAGGGTTGCACATCCGCTTTAAGTTCACCCAAAGCTTGCCTCAATAGAGCCGTTGCGGTGACGCCATCGGCATCATAATCGCCATACACGGCGATTTTTTCGTGACCTTGGATCGCACGCCAAATTCGTTCAACCGCTTTGTCCATATCAAGGAGTTGATATGGACTGGAATTTTGTGGGGGTAGCGCTTTGATAAAAGCATAGGCGGATTCTTGGTTATCGACCCCGCGGTTATAAAGGACTTGCCGAAAGATTTCCGAGTATGAGGATAACGCTTGTGAGATTTCAGGTGTGATTTTTGGGTAAATTTCCCAACGTTTTTCTAAGAGTGTCATGGATGAAGTATAGCACAAACCATATTTTTACGTTCTATTTCTTTTTTTTTGTCGTTGAATTTTGTTGACGCCTACTCTAAACACTGCTATGATAGAAATAGAGTATGAAGCGAAAACGAATTTATAAGCTTTCAATGTTCAAGGAAGTCTTCCATTTTTTTAAATCCTGGCTTACTCCTGGAATTGGCGTAAAACGATATATTGGTATTATCCTAATCGGTACGACTTTGATAGGAGTAGGTTTAGGCGTCATTATTTTAGATATTTATCGGAACGCGCCGGATACCTGGTGGTTGCCAGCGCTCTCGACTGCTTCGTTGCGTTTCCTGCCGCGCCCTTTGCGAGCTATCATATTCGGCGGTTTGGGTTTTTCAATCTTGTTCTTTGGCGTTTGGGCATTGAATCGTTCCATTATTACTCCTTTTATACGTCCGGGGCATAAGGTTGCGGATACATTACGAACCTATCGTCAAAAAGAACGCGGACCACGTGTGGTTACCGTCGGCGGTGGGCATGGTTTATCTGCTTTGTTGCGTGGAATTAAAGACTATTCCCATAATATCACCGCTATTGTAACGGTCGCGGATGATGGCGGTTCCTCAGGACGTCTTAGACGCGAAACAGGCATTTTACCTCCTGGGGATATTCGCAACTGTCTGGCGGCTTTATCGAATGATGAGGCTTTATTAGGACAACTCTTTCAATACCGCTTTCCAGATGGCGAAGGTGGCTTGCAGGGGCATTCATTTGGGAATTTATTTATCACTGCTCTTTCAGAGATCACAGGTAGTTTTGAAAATGCAGTCGCTGAGTCAGGTAGAGTGCTCTCGGTTAAAGGTCGTGTTTTACCTTCCACATTGCATGATGTAAAATTAGTAGCGGACATTGTCTTGCCACATTCCATTAACGAGATGCGTATTGAAGGAGAGAGCCAGATCCCGAAGAGTAACGGGCGCGTACACCGTGTTTGGTTGGAACCCAATAATCCACCCGCTTATCCTTTATCTGTCAAAGCGATTTTATCCGCTGATTTGATTATCATTGGTCCAGGGAGTTTATATACAAGCTTGATCCCTAACCTTCTCGTTTCTGATATTGCGAAAGCCATTCGAGCCAGTCGGGCTCTAAAGATTTTCGTATGTAATGTTGCTACAGAGCGAGGCGAAACGGACTATTATTCCTGCGGCGACCATCTGAGCGCTTTAGAAATGCATATTGGGGATGGTCTTTTTAATATTGCAGTTGTTAATCACAAATACGAGCTATCCTTGCCTAAAGATGTGAACTGGGTCAAGGTAGAGCACGATTTGAACGAAGATTATCCGATTTACGAAGCTGATTTAATCGACGAGATTCACCCATGGCGTCACGATGCAAAGAAATTAGCAAAAGTAATTATGGAATTATATCAAGAACACACTGGACCTTTGGTACAATAAGGGGTTAGAAATACTATTAAAAATTTTATGGATGCAAAAAAAAGAAAAAAAATTCTATTTTAAGAAATGGAGGAACAAAAATGACAGTAAAAGTTGGAATTAATGGTTTTGGTCGTATTGGACGTCAAGTTCTGAAGGCTATACAAGATTATCATCCAGACGAATTAGAGGTCGTGGCTTTCAATGATATTGGTGATTTGAAAACGATGGCTCACCTTCTGAAATATGATTCGAATTACGGCAAGTTCGATGGGACTGTTGAGGTTGGTAGCGATGGACTAGTTGTCAATGGAAAATCAGTGAAAGCCTTTACTGAAAAAGACCCCGGGAATATCCCCTGGAAAGATTTAGGTGTTGAAATTGTGATTGAAAGCACGGGTATTTTTAGAGATAAATATACCAGTGGAAGCAAGAAAGGAGCTGAATGCCATATCACCGAAGGTGGCGCAAAAAAGGTCATCATTTCAGCCCCCGCGAAGAATGAAGATCTCACCATTGTACTGGGTGTCAATGAAAAGATGTATGATCCTGCTAAGCATCATGTCGTCTCGAACGCCTCATGCACAACAAATGGTCTCGCGCCAGCCGTGAAGGTCGTCCATGACAAATATAAAGTTGAATATGCATTTATGACCACGATCCACTCCTATACCAATGATCAACGTATTTTGGATCTTCCTCACAAAGATCTGCGTAGAGCGCGCGCCGCAGCCGTTAATATTATTCCCACAACAACTGGCGCGGCTAAAGCTCTGAAGCTGGTGATCCCGGAATTAGAAGGTAAGGTTGATGGTTATTCGCTCCGCGTTCCCACCCCCACTGTTTCCGTGATCGATCTTACTGCTATGCTTGCTACCCCGGTATCCACAGAAGAGTTACAGCAAGCTTTTCGTGAGGCTTCGGATGGTGAGCTAAAGGGTATTCTCTTCGCGGCAGAAGAACCTTTGGTGAGTATTGATTACAAGGGTGATCCGCACAGCTCGATCGTAGATCTGGAATTCACCGTTGCTTTGGGTACAGGTAAGAGCAATATGGTCAAGATTATCGCTTGGTATGATAATGAATGGGGTTATTCTGTACGTACTGCTGACCTGGCAGCATTAATGGCGAAGAGCCTTTAAGCATTTCAAGTAATGGATCATACAAAACGTGAAACGAAATAACGTTTCGCATTTTGTATCCCAGGAGAAAAGTAATGTTTAAGAAAAAAATGATTACTGATGTGGATGTGAAGGGGTTAAAAGTACTTGCGCGTGTTGATTTTAATGTCCCTATAAAAGATGGTGTAGTTACAGATGACACGCGTATCAGAGCGGCGCTACCCACCATCAACTATGTCCTCGATCATGGCGCTGCATTGATCCTTTGCTCTCACCTTGGAAGACCGAAGGGTGGGCCTGATCCCGCGTTTTCCATGCGTCCCACGGCTGAAACACTTTCTGAATTGCTTAAGAAACCAGTTGCTTTTGCGGAGGATTGCATTGGACCGAAAGCGGAAGAGGCTGCTAAACAAATTCAACCAGGTCAAGCGCTTGTTCTAGAGAACACCCGTTTTCATGATGGCGAGAAAAAGAACGATCCCGAAATGGCAAAACAATTGGCATCCTTAGCGGATATATATGTCAATGATGCCTTTGGTTCTGCCCATCGCGCCCATGCTTCAACCGTTGGCGTGACCGAATACCTCCCCGCAGTGGGTGGTTTTTTAATGGAAAAAGAGATCGAATATCTCGGTAATGCCATTGCAGATCCCAAGAAACCCTTTGTCGCCATTCTAGGTGGGGCAAAGGTCAGTGACAAAATTGAGGTCATCAAGAACTTATTGGCAAAAGCTGATCAGGTTCTAATTGGCGGAGGCATGGCAAACACTTTCTTTAAAGCGCAAGGTTATCCCGTCGGAAATTCTCTGGTGGAGGATGATGTCCTAGATACAGCGCGGGAATTACTTGAAATTGCTGGCAGCCGACTTCGATTACCCGTTGATATCGTAATTGCAGATAAATTTGCTGATGATGCCAATATTCAGGTGATGGATATGTGTCCCGTTCCAGACGGCTGGCAGATTTTAGATATTGGTCCTAAGACGATTAGCGCTTTTGGGAAAGTCATTCAGACAGCTGCCACGATTGTTTGGAATGGTCCGATGGGTGTGTTTGAATTTCCACGTTTTGCGGATGGCACGTTTGGGATCGCAAAAGCGGTGGCAGAAAGTGATGCGGTATCGATCATTGGCGGCGGTGATTCAGTCGCTGCAATCAATCGCTCTGGGTTGAGTGAAAAGATCACCCATATGTCTACCGGTGGAGGGGCTTCCCTAGAAATGTTAGAAGGTAAGGCGCTCCCTGGCTTAGCGGCATTATTAGATAAAGAATAGTTGACTCAGAGAGAGGAAAATATAATGCGAAAACCAATGGTAGCTGGAAATTGGAAATTGAACAAGACGGTCGCTGAAGCGCGACAGCTTACCGCGGAATTGATCCCCGGCTTGGAAGGCATTGAAGGAGTTGAGAAAGTGTTATGCCCTCCTGCTACAGACTTATTAGCGGTTGCAGCTTTAGTAGAAGGAACGGATATTAAAATCGGGGCACAGAATATGTATTGGGAGACATCCGGAGCTTACACTGGCGAAATCTCTCCCCCCATGGTTGCAGAGTATTGTCAATATGTGATCATCGGTCATTCAGAACGGCGCAAGTATTTTGGCGAAACGGATGAAACTGTCAATCTCAAGATTCAAGCTGCTTTGGCGCATGATCTAACCCCGATCGTTTGTGTTGGCGAGACGCTTGAAGAATATGAAGCAAATCAAACCGCATCGGTCGTTGCCAGACAAGTGCGTGACGGTTTTTCTGGTATTGTAGATCAAGTCGAAGCCGGGTTTGTGCCCTTTGTGATTGCCTATGAACCAGTTTGGGCGATTGGCACAGGGCGCGCCTCCACTCGTGAAAACGCCTCTGGTGTGATCTCGAAAGTGATCCGGAAGACGCTTGCTGAGATGTTTGGATCAGAGATCGCTGAAGAAGTGCGTGTGCTTTATGGCGGTTCAGTAAATGGAGATAATGCGGCTGAGTTCTTCGATGACCCGCAAATTGACGGCGGATTAATTGGCGGCGCCAGTCTAAAAACAGGAGATTTTGTCGCCATTACAAAAGCTGCGATTGCTTGATTTTTTTTGATTAGATAATTGACTTGAAATCGGATTGTTGTAGCTTGATTTGATGATTAAGCTGCAACCAATCCATTTTTGATTTAGAAAGTTAGATAGATAATTTTGGGAAATAACAATCGATTTTTATAAAGCGATAAAAATTTGTTTGCTTGACGTTAATCTTCGAATGTTATAATATAGAGCTGTTTTTCTATAATCATTAAGGTGATATCTCTTGATGATCGAAATCGAAGGTCGAAATTTGGGAGTTGTTTGTTCTTATGGCGAGTTTGTGGTACGCGCTACGCAGTAAACCAAAGAAGGAAATTGTCGTCTGGCGTCAGATCAAGGCACAAGGAATTGAAAATTTCTTCCCGGTGATCAAGGTCAATCCTGTTAATCCACGCTCACGTAAACTTCACGCCTATTTCCCTGGTTATTTATTTATTAAAACAGATCTTGAAGAATTGGGGATGTCGAAATTTAAATATATGCCCCATACGCTTGGTTTGGTAAGTTTTGATGGAGAACCTGCGAGTGTACCCGAGAATCTAATACACGAGATCCGTAAACGGGTAGATGAGATCAATCTCGCTGGCGGAGAAGTCTTTGATGGTTTAGAATCGGGAGATAGAATACTGATCAATGATGGCCCCTTTAAGGACTATCCAGCCATTTTCGATGCCCGACTTCCTGGAAGTGAGCGTGTAAGGGTTTTACTCGAAATCCTTGGAAATCAGAGACAAATCCCGGTTGAATTGAACGCCAGTCAGATTGCAAAGAGTACAAAAAAAGTAAGATAAAAGAGAAAAAAAATGAAAAAAGCATTAATTACTGGAATTACAGGTCAGGATGGCTCATACCTGACAGAATTATTATTATCACAAGATTATGAAGTGCATGGTTTGATTAGGCGTGCGAGTACATTTAACACGCACCGTATTGAGCATATTTATCGCGACCCGCATAATGGACATGACTTAAATCTATTCTTGCATTATGGAGATCTTGCCAATACGGGAAACTTGGTTGATTTGATCTATTCCGTGAAGCCTGATGAAGTCTATCATCTCGCTGCGCAAAGCCATGTGCGTGTCAGTTTTGATTTACCCGAATACACGGGTGATGTGACGGGACTGGGCACTTTACGGATATTAGAGGCTATTCGCAAGAGTGGTAAGAAAACCAAATTCTACCAAGCATCCTCGAGTGAAATGTTTGGCTCAGCTAAACCCCCTCAGAATGAGAATACCGTTTTTCAACCCCAAAGCCCTTATGCTGCCGCGAAATTATACGCCTATTGGGTGACGCGCAATTACCGCGAGGGTTATGGAATCTTTGCCAGCAATGGTATTCTATTCAATCATGAATCCCCTCGTCGCGGAGAGACATTTGTGACCCGAAAAATTACACGTGCCTTAGCAGCGATCAAAGCTGGCAAGCAAGATACGCTTTACTTAGGCAATCTGGAAGCTAAGCGCGATTGGGGTTATGCGCCCGATTACGTGGCTGCGATGTGGAAGATGCTGCAACATGACACGCCCGGGGATTTTGTTGTCGGGACTGGAGAAGCCCATTCCGTGCGTGATTTCCTGGATGAGGCTTTTGGCTATGTAAACTTGGATTGGCATGATTATGTCAAAATTGATCCACGCTATTTCCGTCCTACCGAGGTAGATTATTTACTGGCGGATATGACCAAAATGCAGAAGGAAATTGGATGGGAGGCGCGTGTATATTTCAAGGATCTCGTGCGTATTATGGTGGATGCTGACCTGGAACTTATCGGCTTGGATTGTCCTGGTGAAGGGCGTAAGATTTTGGAAACCCACCACGGTCGCTGGCATCGTTGGGAAGATCAAATCTCGAGCATGGAAGGAAATCATTGACAAAAGCGCTCATTTTGGGGATTGACGGACAGGATGGTTCCTATTTATCTGAATTCTTGTTAGGTAAAGGATATGAAGTCATTGGCTGGATCCCAATAAGTATTCCAGTTAATCTGGAGAATATTCATCATATATTACCAACAATCACCTTGGTCGAAGGTGATTTGGGTAATCAAGAATCGCTTGATAACTGTATGGAGGAGAGCTTACCAGATGAAATATATAACCTGGCATCGCCTTCGTCGCCAGTCGCATCTTGGAATTCTCCTGTCATGGTGGCTGATATCACTGCTACAGGGGTTGTTCGGTTATTAGAAGCTATGCGTAAGTTCGTTCCTGAAGCCCGTTTTTATCAAGCTTCATCTAGTGAGCTCTTTGGTACTCCTGTGGAAGTCCCACAAAGTGAGACGACGACATTTCAACCCAGAAATCCATATGGCATAGCCAAACTTTTCGCCCATTGGATGACGGTCAATTACCGGCAGAATTATGGGCTTTTTACTGTTTCAGGGATCCTCTTCAATCATGAAAGCCCGCGACGCGGTATGCAGTTCGTCACCCGTAAGATCACGCGACGTGTCGCTGAGATCAAACTGGGACTTGCTGGCGATTTGCTGCTCGGGAATTTGGATGCTCGTCGAGATTGGGGCTACGCTGGCGATTATATCAAAGCGATGTGGATGATGCTGCAGCATGAAAATCCAGACGATTTTGTGATCGGGACAGGTGAGACGCATTCCGTGCGCGAATTTTGCCAGATTGCGTTTGAAAGCGTTGGATTGGATTATCAAGATTATGTATCCGTTGACCCGCGTTTTTATCGACCAGTAGAGGAAGCGCAACTGGTCTCAAATCCAACGAAAGCTAACCAGGCGCTTGGATGGAAACCCGAGGTGGATTTCACCGCATTGGTGCAAATGATGGTTGATGCAGACTTGGAATCCTTAAAAATATGAACTGGGGCGTAATCTTTGCTATCTTGTGTTATAAAAGAGATTGATTTCATTATTTGACATCGGTGCATATGGAAAAAGAAGTTGGATCGAAACGTTTTTCCAAATTGATTAATTCGAAAATATTGCGATTATTATTCGGATTATTCTTGAGTGGTTTAACGCTATATCTATCTTTTAAAAATGTCAAAATCTCAGAAGCAATTCAAGCTGTTTATCGTATTGAATTGCTTTTTGTCATTTTGGCATTTCTTGCTGTTTGTGCAAGCTTATTGTTAAAAGCGATCCGCTGGAATCTAATCCTCCAAAAATCAGAAAAAAAAATATCCTTTTATGTTTTATTCCTGCCATTTATGCTCGCGAAGATGTTAAATATTTTTATTCCAGCTAGCCTTGGCGAAATGACGCGTATATTTGCGTTCCGCAATGAAAAGCAATCCCCAGGCAGCGCTTTTGTTATGGGTACTTTAGTAATTGAAAAATGGCTTGATTATTTATCTTTCACTGTATTATTATTGGCTTTATTCTTCAGTTTACAAATGCCTGATTGGATCGGAAGATCCGGTTATCTCTTTGTTTTGATTACATTACTGATAACCCTTATTTCGCTTGGTATTATCTATCGTCGTGATTGGATGATTTCCAATTTAGAAAAAGTATTAAAATTCTTTCCTGATAAGATCGCGAACTATTTCAATCAACATCTCATTTCAGGATTGTCTAGTTTCGATTCTTTGTCAGATGGCTTTTTTACATTCAAGTTATTTTTATTGTCCATATTGATTTGGGTTATGTCAGCGCTGATCAACCAGTTTATGCTCTTTGCCTTAGATATCACGCTTCCATTCACGACTGCAATTTTGTTGATGATCGCGTTACAAGTTGGGATTTCATTGCCATCCATGCCCGCCAGTATCGGGATTTTCGAATATATCTGTGTCCTCACGCTAGGCTTCTTTGGAATTGAAGAATCAATTGCGTTGAGTTTTGGCGTCCTACTGCATGTGATTGCTTTTCTACCAACCATTATTGGTGGATTGATTTCCTTTTGGATCATGCAATTTAGGAAAACCCAACAGATGGGTATTGCGGAAGCAAACACCAAAAATTATTCGTGAGAGGCTTGAAATGCATTCTATTCTGTTTGTCTGCAGCGCTAATATCTGTCGCTCACCGATGGCGATGGGTTTGCTTCGAAAGTTGACGGAATCTGATCAATCGAATTGGAGAATTGATTCCGCTGGGGTTTGGGCAATTCCAGGACTACACGCCTCAGAATTTGCTCAGCTTGCCTTGGCGGAAAGGGGTATCGATATCAGTAATCATCGCTCAAAAATAGTCGCTTCAGATTTGCTAGATGACTTCAAGCTAATTCTTGCGATGGAACGCAGACATAAAGAAGCGTTATTATCCAAATTTCCTGATCACCCGGCACGCATCTTAATGCTATCAGAATTGAATAACAAGGAAGAAGATATCGCAGATCCTTATGGAATGCGATTAATGGATTACAAAACTACTGCCAATGAAATCGATGAAATACTTTGTCCTACCTTGAAAAAGATCAAACATCTTTCCAGGGAAGAAATCGACCAAGATGGATAAACCAACTGCTAAGCTAGGATTCCTGAGAACAAGGTTAGGAAAACCATTTAGAGAATTCCAGCATGAATGGGGGTATTTAATGAGTTTGAGAGAAGTGCAAGTTTTCTGGGTTATTCTTAACTTGGCATTTATCCATGGGTTATTCTACGTTTTTATGATACCACTCTGGCAGCATTATGATGAGCCGAATCATTTTGAATATGTTTGGTTGTCAGCCAATTTGGATCATCATCCTCTAGATGAATATTCCTATGATCCGGAACTAGCTCGCCAAGTCTTCATATCGATGTTAGAGAATGGTTTCTACAAAGATCAGCAGGACAAACCGAGCTATCCAGCAGATGATCAGGCAGTACCGATTCCTGGTTATCGACAATTAACCGAACCGCCTCTCTTTTTCAGTCTGGCAGCAATCCCGCTGCGAATCTTTTCTTACACCATAGTAGAACAGCAATTATATGCCGCTCGTATCGTATCTCTAATTCTATTCATGATTACTATTATTGCATCATGGGGCGCAATTTGGGAGATCACCCATGAAGGCAATCCATTGCGTTGGATGGTTCCATTATCCTTGGCGCTATTACCAAGTTTCGTAGATGTCATGACAGCGGTAAATAGTGATGCTGCCGCTGTAGCCATTTTTTCATTATTCTTTTGGGGATCTGTGCGTTTAATGAAGCGCGGGTTCAATTTAATTGATGCTATTTGGGTACTGGCGACTGCGATCATGACATATTATACAAAAAATACAGCTATGTATGCGATCATTTTCGTTCCTATAGCGATGATGTTTTCAATTTTTAAATATCGTTTTCGCAAGTATCTATGGATAATGATTGGCGTTGTTGCAGTTTTTGTATTGTTGATTACTTTTGATTGGGGAGATGCTGCCTCTTGGTATCGATGTACTGCTCAAAAGTCACCAACACGCACTGATCAAACCCATATCCTTGGTGATTATGCCTTTCGATTAGAAACCGCAGCAGAGATAACGCCTGGCTGGATGCACGCTTTTTTTCAACCCATTAAAATTGAAAAAGGAAAAACGCTTTCCAATCAAACGGTTACCTTCGGGGGATGGATTTGGGCTTCAGAACCAGTGCAGATTGAATCGCCCATTATTTCTACACCCAGCAGTCAAGCTAGTATATCTTTAGAACTAACCCAAACGCCAACTTTCTTTGCATTTCAGACTACTCTACCTGAAGATGCTTGGAGAACTTGGTTCGTCCTGGCAAGGAGACTACCATCAGATAGAGATATAGAGATCTATTATGATGGTTTGGTATTCGCACAGGGCGATTATCCGATCGAATCTTCGCCTGTTTTTAATTCCACATTGGGTACCTATGGCAAGTGGGGAGGTAAACCATTCCAAAACTTGCTTCAGAATCCTTCAGCTGAAGTATCCGGTCCTCGAATACGCTCGTTCATTGATGATCTGGGTACGAAAGTATTACCAGATCGAACCCGTATGTCGCTTATTCTCACATCAGTCTTAGACCTAAAAACATCGGGTTACCTCTATCGAACCTCAACCGATCGCCTCTTCAAAACATTTTGGGCAACGTTTGGATGGGGACATATCCATCTAATTTGGAATTGGTATTACTGGGTTTTGGGTGTTTTCTCATTGATTGGATTTCTAGGTATTTTTATTTGGTTGATCCATAGACCAATTTCTATTCCTTGGGATTTGGTCTTTTATATCGCTTTAATTGTCTTAGTTGTTTGGGGGGCAACGACTTTGCGCGGCGCGATCTATTTAGCTGTTTCAAAATTATATATCCCCGTTGCACGACATACTTATCCAATCATCATCCCCACACTGTTGGCTCTCTGCGTGGGGTGGGCAAAGTGGTTCGATTTACTGCGATCAACTATTCAAAACAAGAAGAATTTATTTTTACAAAGACTGGTTCATTTCGGTCCTTATATCTTATTTATTATTTTCTTCTTAACATTGGATATCCTATCCATTATTTCGATCATCGGATACTATTCTACTTAGCCTCACTCTAAGATCGCCTCGATCGCTTCCTCCAACAGCGCGTCCACCTCTCCCAGCGCGCTTTCCATCGTCACCGGTACGGTGATATCTGGCACGACACCCACACCCTCGATCACCACGCTGCCATCCTCCAACGACTCTGGGCGACCGGTCGGGAATTGCATCTTGATATCATCGGGTAATTCATACTGTCCGCGTCCCACTTCTCCGAATGCGCCCGCGGTCGGGTAGTGCCCGATGATCGTCGAGCGTCCATCATACTGCATGGCATAGGCAAATCCCTCACAGGCGCTCACGCAATCCGGACTGACCAAGACGACCACATCGCCCTCAAAGAATTTTGGCGCTGGCTCAATATCGGTGGTGCTTGGCATTTTCTCAAAACCGCCTGTCCGCTCACTGTAATAATAACTTTGGTAGAGCGGTATATCCTCATCGAAGAAATACCCCGCGAAATCCATCGCCACGCCCATCGCGCCACCGCCGTTCTGCCTCAGATCAAGGATCAACCCTTCCACTTCTTCATCGATAAATCCCTGAATATAATGATCCCATAAACGCGCCATGAGTTGATAGTCGTCGCTAAAGGTCGCAATCCGTAGATAGCCTATGCCTGTCTCCTCGAAGATCTCGCCATCCAGCGGTAAGGAAACTTCGGTTTGATCTGCATTCGGAAAAGATTTGAGCAATGTATCATATTCAACTTCCGCTCTCAATGTAGCCTGTTGATGGTTTGATCCTCCTGGATTGATATAACTCACTTCGACATCTTGGTCTGGTTCGACGCGCGTAAAGAAATTAACTTGATTGACATGCTTGGTATGTTGCGTAGAATAGGGCCCAAAGAAGGGCACGGACTGATCGATCACATCATTGACCGGTATGCCATCCCATGCGATGATCTCAGTACCGATCTGCATGCCAGCCTTCTCCGCCGGTGAATCTGCTAAGATGTCGGTGATGATCACACGCCCATCGCTGAGTTGGTCGACCATCATCCCAAAGCCGCCCCCATATTCCTCATAGAACACATCCGCGTTGAGGGTCACATTCACATGCCCATCCGGTATTTGCATTGTGAAGTCTTTCAACGCTTTGTAGAAATCTTCTTCGTTGCTTGCATCATCGAAACGCGGATTGAATTCGGTTTTCAATGCTACCCAGTCGATGTCTTTTTCCTCCGTAAATGGATACTCGCGCGAGACTTTGTCGAACAAGGCTGAGAATGCCTCCGCATAATCCATCTCTGTGAAATTATTGACAGCCACCACGCCTTCATTCAACGCGATCACGGGTTGCTGAGATTTATAGACCTGAAAAGGTTCTGCATCCATCACGACAATATTATAGCCCGCTGGGATTTTCGCCACTGGATCATCTTCGGTGAAAAGCAATCCATCTGCACCGAAGCCGCTTGGAAATGATTGCTCATCATCGGGCGCCCATACGATCAATGTGCCGCCAGTGATCTCGTCTTCGTTGGCGGGATCAGCGATCGTTGAGGCATACGCGGTTGACCAACCAGTGCCGTCGCGTTCCTCCAGGAATGTGTCTCCCCAGGTGTTTGACCAGTAGGCGATGGCGAAGATCTGCACGCCTTCTCCCTCTGCGGGGTTGTGATCGACATCCACGAGCGTGCCTTGCGGTGTCATAGGCAGGTTGAGGCTGTAGGTCAGGCTGTCGTCATCATGGATAGTGACCGGACCGATGATCTGCGCATTGATTGGAAAACGAAAATCACGATCTCTCTCGACAAAGCCAGCTTGGTCTTCTAGCAAAACAAAAGGTTGATGGATTGTGTTAAGAAAGAAAGGCGACGTATAGGGGATATCGCCAGTGACATAGACCGGTTCGTTTGGATTATCCTCTCCTGGTATGACCGGGATGGCTGGCAGTGACGTTGGCGTGACGGTATTCTCTTTGGTTTCTTCGGCTGAGGGCGTCAGCAGTTGAAATAGATTGCCGCATGCTAATGTAGAAATTAAGATCAACACGATCGGGATCGATAATAATCTCCAGATCTTGTTCAATCCTTCTGATGATGAGGACTCCTCTTCCATAGAGACGTTATAGTCATTTTCCATGCTGATTTTCACCTTTCTCTTCTTTCGATTGGACAGCATCTTCTATTTTTGCTTCTAATTCATTCAGTTGCTGGATCAATTGATTGATATCATCTTTGGTGGGAATGATCTTTTGTTTCGAAATGCTGGCTATTTTTTGGTCGATATTCTTTTTAATATTTTTCTCTTCCATAAGACCGCGACCGATTGGGCTTTGCGAGATCAATTTGGCGATGATCTTTTCAGCTTCGATTGCAGTTAACTCACCCTTTTTGACAAGCGCTTGAACCCGATCACGGATTTCCTCATCGATTTGTCGCCAGGAACCCAGTGAGCTCTGGAAATTGCGTTGTAAGTTAGCGATTTGGTCCTCGCCAGTTCGGATCAGATTGGTCAGAAAGCTTTTTGAGATCAGATTGCTGCCTAGATTCTCTTGTTCTAGGATGATTTGCGTCAATGTGCGCGCCGTCAGATCCTCGCCGCTCTCATTGTCAATGACCTGTATTTCGGCGCCTTGACGGATCAATTCAGATAATCCATTCAGAGTGATATATTCTTTTCGAAATGTATCGTACAACTTGCGGTTGGCGTAACGTTTGATAATGATCGTTTCAAATTCCATGCGCTTATTTTCCATATCGGTTGTTTACCATGAACCCCTATTTTACCCAAAGATTGAGTGAAGGGGGAGTTAGAATATGATGAGCAAGCGGATAACAGTATTCAAAATAAAGAAGGGATAGAGCCCAGTCACAGCTCTATCCCGTAGGCTTTTTGCGTTGAAATCAGCTTATTCCTCGGTTTTCTTCAGCTCATCGACCTTCTTAGATAATTCGGCGATTTTCTTGCTTAGCTGAGCGATATCGTCTTTGGTGGGGATGCTCATGCGTTCCATAATGCCTTCAAACTGCTTGGTGAATTCACCCTCTGCTTTCTTGGCAGTCTTCTTGCGTTTTTCCATGACTTCTTTCGCCAGGCGTTTGCCGTCTTTTTCAGCGATCTCGCCGCGCTCGATCAGTCGGTTGACGAATTCATCGACCTCTTCTTGCGCTAATGCAACCGCGCCAATACTGGCTAATAATACCTTGCGGACTGCATCCACAAACGGATTTGGTTCGCTGGCTTCTACTTTTTCTTTTTCAGTCATTTTTATCTCCTTTTCAGATAAACCTGTCAAACTTGACAAGCAGATGATTTGGTTATTCTTTATGACGCGCTGCGTCGTAAGAAGTATAGCATAAGCATACTGAAAGGTCAAGGCAAGATGTTCTTTTTTTTTATGAGCACGATCACAACAATTATTCACTCCCTTTAATGATATAATCAAATAATACAATCTTTTACGGGCAATCATTATTTGCAGAGTTATCGTTAATTGCGCAAAAAAAGTTATGGGAGACAACACAAAAAACCTTCAATCATATTTTGTTAAATCATCAGGATTTTGTTAAAAATCAACGATTATGAAAATTATTCGTCGGTGACTATATTATAGGGTGTACTCAGCAATTAGATTTTATGGAAAAGCAGATCGTATCCAAGGAACGCATAACCAATCATGGCGAGGTCTATACCCAAAAGCGGGAAGTCAATGCGATGCTCGATCTGGTCAAGCAGGAAACCGAGCGTATCGAATCGCGTTTCCTGGAACCAGCTTGCGGTACGGGCAATTTCTTGACCGAAGTACTGGCGCGCAAGCTGCGCGTGGTCGAGAAACGCTACAAGAAGAGTCAGTTGGAATTTGAGCGCTATGCCGTGCTGGCGGTTTCCAGTCTTTATGGGATCGATATTTTACCGGATAATGTCAAAGCGTGCCGCAAGCGACTGTTTGATCTTTTCGATTCAAAATACAATGCGCTGTATGGTAAAGATATAAATCCCCAATGTCGGGAAACGGTAAGGTTTATTCTCGATTGCAATATCATTTGGGGCGATGCGCTGACCTTGAGAACAGTGGACGAGAATCCACAGCCGATTATCTTTTCTGAATGGTCTCCGGTGAATGGGAGTATGCTGAAACGGCGTGATTTCAGCTTCAAAGAACTCTTGCAGCATGAATCGATGCGCGCGCTGCCCATGTTTTCCGATCTAGGTGAAGATGTTTTTATACCTACACCCATCAAGGAGTATCCGCTGATGCATTTCTTAGAGCTGGCAGAAGAAAAACATACTTTGTCCGCAGATGAAACAGATGAACGCAGATAAAAAAAAAGCTGGGTTGTTTGGTGATAAAACGATGTATTTAAGAATACGCGATATCTACGGAATGTGATCAAGTATATTTATATGGAGATTATGCAGATGAATGTAGATAAAAATATTCGAGATAAACAAACTTACGCTATTATCGGTGCAGCGATGGCAGTTCATACTGAAATGAGTAGCGGTTTTCTTGAGGCTGTTTATCAAGAGGCTCTTGAGTGTGAATTGCTAGCCCAAAAGATACCATATCAGCGTGAAAAAGAAATCCCTGTGTATTACAAAGGCGAAAAACTTAATGCATTCTATAAAGCTGATTTTGTTTGCTTTGAAACTGTGATTGTGGAGCTAAAAGCTTTGAAGCAATTATCAGGTTTAGAAGAAGCCCAAGTAATTAATTATTTAAAAGCCTCTGGATTACATAAAGCGCTTTTGATCAATTTCGGAAGCTCAAGTTTAGAGTACAAACGCATTGTTTACAATCTGCGAAAATCTGCGTAATCTGCGGAAG
>Ga0172371_10002660_pt1 | contig 28211 bp, 28 predicted proteins | sample Lak12m_FD_114543 | JGI IMG/M metagenome (GOLD analysis project Ga0172371, IMG submission 114543) | Freshwater microbial communities from Kabuno Bay, South-Kivu, Congo - kab_022012_12m | ecosystem: Environmental > Aquatic > Freshwater > Lake | place: Democratic Republic of the Congo: South-Kivu...
CGCCCGGCGGACGGCGCACCTCGCGCGTCACACGGCCTCGCCGGTCACCGATGCGCGGAGGGCGGGGGCGCCTCGGCGCCCCCGCCCTCCGGGGTCTTCATGCCACCGCTTCTCGCGGCGCTCCTACTTGCCCAGCAGCGCGTCGATCTTCTTGACGCCGTCGCTGGCGTCCTCGGCGTAGGCGTCGGCGCCGATCTGGTCGGCCCAGCGCTGTGTGCAGGGGGCGCCGCCGACGACGGTCTTGTACGGCAGGTCGCGCTCGCGGATCAGCTTGATGACCTTCTTCTGCTCCTCCATCGTCGTCGTGAGCAGGGCGCTCATGCCGATGATGTCGGCGCCGTTCTCGCCGGCCTTCTCGATGAAGGTCTCGGCGGAGACGTCGCGGCCGAGGTCGGTGACCACGTAGCCGTTGGCCTTCAGGTAGGCGATCACGATCGCCTTGCCGATGTCGTGCACGTCGCCCTGGACGGTGCCGATGACCATCGTGCCCTTGACCTCGGCGGCCTCGCCCTCGAGGGCGGCGTTGGTGACCTCGGTGGCGCCGCTCATGGCGTCGGCGCTCATCATCAGCTCGGGGAGGAAGACCTCGCCGCTCTCGAACAGGTCGCCGATCTCCTGGATGCCCTTGACGAAGCCGTTCTGCATGATGTCGCCGGGCGCGATGCCCGAGTCGAGGGCACGGTGGGCGACCTCTTCGGCGGCCGCCCGATCGGCGTTGATGATGCTCTCGGCTGCTTCCTGGTAGATGCCTTCTGCCATGACCCTGGACTCCTCCCAACATCGCTCACAACTGTTTCCGCGCAGCTAGGTATGGCGGGTGCGCCGCTGCAGAGGCCCGGACTCCGCCGACCGGGCCTGGGCTGCTCCGACACAGCCCGCCGGCAGGACATGATCCGGACGTTCTTTCGCGACGCGCGCCGGGAGTATATCAGGAGGGGCATGTGCCCGACCACACAAGAGTCCGGACGCGGCGACCGGGGCCACGGGGGTGCACTTCCACCCGGTCGCGCGGCCGCTCGTCCACGGCCGGGACGCACGGCTCGGCCGCCCATGCTAGCATCGAGCCGTGAGGTATCACGGCGCCGTCATCCGTCCCCCGAGTGAAGCCGACAGCCTGATCGTCCAGGTCACGTACGGTTGCTCCAACAACACCTGCGACTTCTGCGGAACGTACCTCGACAAGCCGTTCGCCGTGCGGCCGTTCGACGAGGTGGTCGACGACGTCACCGGCCTGCCGGCCGCCGTGCGGCAGCGGGTGAGGCGGGTCTTCCTCGCCGACGGCGACGCGATGGCGCTGAGCCCGCGCAAGCTCGACGCCGTCCTCGACCTGCTGCACCGCGCCCTCCCCAGCCTCGAACGGGTCAGCAGCTACGCCAACGCGAGGAATCTCCTGGCGAAGTCGGTCGGCGAGCTGGAGACGCTGAGAGAGCGCGGGCTGCGACTCCTGTATCTCGGCCTGGAGTCCGGCGACGACCAGACGCTCGCCGACGTCCACAAGAGCATGACCGTCGCCGAGCAGATCGAGGGCTGCCGCCGTGCCTCGGATGCCGGCATGGAGCTCTCAGTCACCGCCATCCTCGGCCTCGCCGGCCGCGAACGGTCGCTCGTCCACGCCGCGGCCACAGGTGCGGCGCTGTCGGCGATCGACCCCGAGTACATCGGCATCCTCACCCTCATGCTCCCCCCGGGCACCGCCATGGAGCGCCGGGTCGCGAGCGGTGAGATCGTGCTCCCCGATTCCATCGGCATGCTGCGTGAGCTGCGCGAGATCGTCGCCCACCTCACGCTCAGCGACTGTCTCTTCCGCTGCAATCACGCCTCGAACTACCTGCCCGTCGGCGGCCGTCTCCCCGCGGACAAGGCGAAGATCCTCACGGCGCTCGACAAGGTGCTGGACGCGCCGGAGTCGGTACGACTCCGACCAGAGAGCTGGCGACTCCTCTGAGGCCGGCGCACGGTTCAGAGGTCCTGAAGGTGGGAGCCGTACCCGCGCTTGAAGTGCGTCGACGCGTACTTCTTGAGCTTCCAGTCGGGGATGCGGCACTGCGGACAGGGCTCCGCGTACCACTTGTTGCGCAGCCAGCGGGCGGCGCGGCTCGTCTTGGAGTCGTGGATGACCATGTGCTTGCCACAATGCGTCACCACGACGGCGTAGGATCCGCGCTCCTCGAATTCCTTGATACCGTGCAGGATGCCCCGGCGCGACGGCCACAGTTTTGCCTTCTCGACGAGACGGAAGAGCGGGACCTGCTTGCGGTAGTACCGCGCCTTGTTCGGGTCGGTCGGCATGGGGACGCCCAGTCTAGCACGGCGGCCGGACCTGCTCCGGGACCCCCCCGCCCGCGCGGGAGCAGCCCGATGCGGCGCCGCACCCGCGGCCCCCGTCATCTCACGATCCGGGGTCGCCCATGACCAGACGCGTCGTGGCCGGTGTCTCCCGGATGCCCCCGATCCTGCTCGTTGCCGGCATGGCCGCAGTACTCTCATGCGCCGCCCTGCTCACCGCCTGTGGCGGTACGGACGGCGGCGCCTCTCCCCTGCCCACGGCGACGATCGCGGTGACGACGAGTCCATCGGTCTCGCCGAGCCTCTCGCCGACACCGGGCGCCTCATCCGGCACATCGCCCGCGCTCACACCGGTGACTCTCTCCTTCATGCGCGACGGCCAGTTGTGCGCCGTCGAGCGGTGGCTCGAGGACGCCTCGGACGCCGACGTCCTCCGGGCGCTGCTGCGCGGTCCCACGCCGGAGGAGCGGGCGCACGGAGTCACGACCGCCGTTCCCCGCGGCGTCCGGCTGCTCGAGTTCGATCGGAGAGCCGCTGAGGCGAACGTCGATCTCTCCGGGGCGTTCGCGCGTGCCGGCGACTCCGCGCAGGTGCAGGCCCGGATGGCTCAGATCGTCTACACGGTGACGGGGCTTCGGGAGGGCGCGGGACCACGGGTCGTCCTGCGCATCAACGGCGTCCCTCTGGACGGCCTTCCGTCGAGCGACGGTGATGTCGAGTGCTTCCCGATGCGCTCCGGCTACCGGGCGCTCGAGCCGGCCATCTTCGTGGAGCAGCCGGGTCTGGGCGGCGCCCTGAGCAGTCCCTTCGCGCTGGCCGGCACGGCCAGCGTGTACGAGGGGAGCTTCACGGCTCGCCTCGTCGACGACCGCGGGCGGCGCATCGTCAGCGTCGTCGTCCAAGCCACCCGAGGCGCACCGGGCCGCGGGCGTTTCCGCCAAGTCGTCGCATTCTCCACGTCGGCGAAGAGCGGCACCCTGCTCGTGTACGACCTGTCGATGAAAGACGGTTCTCGCCAAGACCTCGTGCGCATCCCCGTCACCTTCACGAGCGAGTAGCGCGGCCCGCGGAGAACCCGGACAAGCACACGGGCGGCGACGCCCTTCTCCCGCTCCCGCGGGAGAAGGAGATGGCGGGGAGTGCGGGAGTCACACCCGCCTGCGTGGGTTTAGAGCCCACGCTGATCCTTCCGATCGACCCCCCGCGCCCCACGATCCTACATCGAATGGTACCTGTCGTGCCGCCCCACCGGCGCGTGTGACGAGGGCGGCTCGACCAGTGCCCGCACCGCCATCACGGCAACGCCCACCGCGAGTGGCTCGTGGATGTGGCGGGAGCCCAGAGCATCCCGCGCCGCCGGCGTGAACGCCGAAGGCAGGCCGGGGACCGCGGCGATGGTCGCAGGTGTCACGTCAGCGGCGTCGATGACGTCGGCGGCCGGGGACGCGTCGAAGATCAGGCGGCACGCCGAGAGTCCCGAGACAAGATCCGTCGGCTCGACGTTGAGGCCGCCCACCAAGGCCTCGGAGAGCCGCTCCGCATCCGGCTCCACGACATGCACGCGTGCTCCGCACCGCAGCAGCCTCCGAGCGGCCGCACGACCGACAGGGCCGAGGCCGAGGAGCAGCACGCGGCGGTCCACCAGCCCCCCGGCCGCCGCCTCCAGTGCCGTGACGTACCCGTCGGCCGTCGCGGGGTCGTCATCCACACTCCGCTTCGCGCTCAGGTTGAGCGCGATGAACCGATGGTCGTCGGCGAGAAAGAGGAGCTCCGCACCGGCCTCTGTCGCCTCCTCGATGCCACGCACGTCGGACCGTGAGGTAACGCTGGACTCGAACCCCAGATGCTCCAGAATCGTGGAGACGCAGGTGCTGAAGCCGGGAATGAACCCCTGTCCCGCGGAGATCGGCACGACCGCGACCCGGGTCCCGTAGAGCGACACGCACGAGCTCTCGTCGCTTGCCGTGCGCAGAGCCAGTTCGCGCAGGTCCAGGCCGGTGACACTGCGCAGCCCATCCTCGAAACTCCTGAGATCGCGGAGAAGCCCGCTCACATCGTCTTCGGTCAGCCGCGTCACCGGTCAGGACCCCCTTCGTCGAAACACTCTACCTCAGGTAGAAGGTCAAGGTCTTCCGCCTTCGTCACCTCGTCGACGACGGCCCGGAGTCTCGCAAGCGCTTCGTCGACCGTCGGAGCGACGCCGATCAGGGTGGCCACCCACGAGGCGGCACCCGCCCTGTAGTCGGTGAGCGCCTCATCGGCCCCGAAGAACCCGGGCACGATGCTCAGTCTCCCCGCACTCCCCATGACATGCTCGCCGATGACCCGAGCGAAACCTCCCTCGACCCTCAGATGCTGGTACACACATGCCCGCCGCGCCGTCCGGTCGATGGCCGGGATCGAGCCGGAGACCACGGTCCTCGCGAGGAGATCCACGATATTGAGCCCACTGGACCAGTAGACCGCGGTGGGAGTCTGGCTGGGCAGTCGCGCATCGATCTCGAGCACCTTCGGCGTGGAACCGTCCACCATGACCTCGACGTCCATCAGCCCTTGGAGACCGAGGCCTTCCGCCAAGCGGACGGCGACGGCGTCGAAGTCCGTGAGCCCGCATGAGGCGACGGCGTGAGACCAGTCGCAGGAGCCGCCGGGGCCGGCGGCCGCAGGCCCTCCGGCTCCGGCCTCTCCCACCGGCGCAATCACGCGCCGGCAGTCGTAGGCGGCGTCGAACTCGAGACCGGTGACCTGCAACGGCACGGTCCGGCCGCCCCAAGCCAGTACCTCGAGCGAGAGTGAGGGTCCCTCGACGTACCCCTCGACGACGACATCGTGGCCCGCGGCCGAAAGCGCCGTGCGGGCCGCCTCGAGTTCCTCCTCCTTGCGGGCGACCGTGACTCCCTCGCTCCCGCTTCCGGTGCTCGGTTTGACCACGACGGGCAGCCCGCACTCTGGCCAGTCCCCCGGACGAGGCACACCCAGATCGGCGAACAGGCTCCGGCTGGCAAGCTTGGACGCGGTCACACGGTAGGCGTCGAGATCGAACAGCAGCGGCACGTCCCAGGCCGGGACACGCTCCGCAAGCCATGCCAAGGTGGCCTCGTCCTCGCAGGCGGGCAGCACGGCGTCACACGACGCCACCAGCGATCGGGCGCGTCCCTCGTCGGCGGTGATGTCGGTGATGACGTGGACGTCGGCAAGCCCGGCCGCGGGAGGCGCGGCGTGCCTGTCGACGAGCACCGTCTCCCACCCCGCCTTGCCGGCGAGGTATGCCGCCTCCGTCCCTTGAAGCTTGCCTCCGACGATCAACAGTCGCACAAGTGCTCCCTCAATCCCCGCGAAGCACGACGTCTGCGCGGCGATGATGGTCGTCCGCGACGGCAGGGATCGGATACTGCCCGTCGGCGGCCCCGCGCACGGCGCCGGCGAGACTGCCGGCACCGATATCCCGCACCGCGCAGAGGATGTGACTCACAGGGTGTTCCTCCCGTTCACAGCGACCACGAGGGAGTACGGTCCGCGCGCATGACGGCCGCGCCACGAGAGTGTACCGACGGGCAAGACCCACGGGCAAGCCGTCCCGGACCGGCTCAGCGAAACTCGAGCACGTCGGCGACGGGTCGGCGCGGTGTGGCCCGGACCGGACCGGCCGGCTTGCCGATCGGCACGACCGCGACCAGGCGCGCCGGAGACTCGACCCCCAGAAGCGCCTCGATGGCCGGTGCGGCCATGACCGGCGCCGTCATCCAGCAGGAGCCGTAGCCCATGGCGTGCGCCCCGGTGCACAACAGCTGGACGGCGGCTCCGATGCTCTGCAGGTCGGGCCGGGCCCGGACCCGGTCCCTGTCAGGACCTTCGACGCCGCGCCGGGAGAGCATCTCGTCGGCTCTCGAGCCGTAGGGAAGCCCGAACACGGCCATCACCAGCGGCGCCTGGGCGAAGAACGTGGAGTAGGCTCGGAGCACCTTCAGCTCCTTCGCCATGTCAGCGAGCTCAGGCCAGGCGGCCACCTCGTCGAGAGCGGCGTCGACCGCGTCCTTCATGCCCGCCCGCAGCGCCGCGTCCACCACCGCCACGAAACGCCACATCTGCGCGTTGCCGGCATTTGCTGCCCTGACTGCCAGCTCCACCATCGCGGTGACGTCCTCGTGTGGTACGGGATCGGGCGTGAAGCGCCGTACGCTGACGCGCCCATACACCGCGTCGGCGAGGCCGGTGAGCTCGAGACGTGATCGTGTGGCGCCACCACTCATGTGGCCAGTGTACCAACGAAGACGGGGCCGGCGCTCCTCACGAGCTCCGGCCCCGTCCGCCAGTCGGTGCTACGCTCCCGGCTCAGCCGCCCGAGATCGGCGGGATGATGCGCAGCGCATCCCCGTCCGTCAACTCCAGGTCCAAGCCACCGAGCAGCTTGATGTTGCGGCCACCGACGAACACGCCGGCGAACATGCTTCCGTCAGCCCGGTAGACGCGCTGCCGAACCGCCGGCTCGACCGCGATCGCTCTCTCGAGCGCCTCGCGCACGGTCGCGGCTTCGACGGTCACCTCGCCGAGACCGGCGGCGGTGACGGAGCCGACGGGGAGCTTGACCGAGACCTGTGCCACGGTCAGGCTCCCGCCAGCTCCCTGTCCATCTTGTCGACCTTGAGGTCGACGGCCAGGACGTACTTGTTCTGGCAGAAGGCGATGCACTGCGGGTCACCGTCGCACAGGTCGCACTTGAAGGCGACGTGGCGATCGGGGTGCTCGTGGATCACGCCCGTCGGGCACACGTCGTAGCACTCACCGCAGTTGGTGCACTTGGACTCGTCGACGACGAGGGCGTAGCCCTCGACCGAGTCCCCGATCTTCTCCTTGCTCGCGAAGTCGCCCTTCGGGGCGATCGTGATCCGCTTCGTCACGATCGCGTCGTGGGGGCAGACGTCCTGGCACTTGGCACAGGCCGTCTGCAGGCAGGTGTGGCCCTTGATCTCGGCGGTCGTCGGGTTGACGTCCGCGAAGAGCCGGGCCACCGACGGCCGGTAGGCGCCCTCGTGGTACGCCGAACACGCCAGCTCGCACATATGGCAGCCGGTGCACTTCTTGCTGCTGATCATCACGTGTGGCATCGGATTCCCTTCCTAAAGGCGGACGTCGACGCCGAGACCGGCGAGTTTCTCCTCGGTCGGGACACCGTTCTCGTCCCATCCGCGGAGCTGGTAGTACTCCATGGTCTTCTCGGCAAAGACGTCCTTGCCGATCGTGCGCCCGGCCGAGGGCCCTCTCTTGTGGGGCTTGGTGAGCAGCAGTTCGGGAAGGTAGTCGTCGGCCGCAGTCATTCCCTCGCGCAGATTGAAGAGGCGGCCGAGGTTCCAGACGCGCTCTCCCGCGAGAGCGAGCTCCTCTTCGGTCACGTCGCGCTTCCATACATGCTTGAGCAGCTGGCTCATCTGGTCGAGATCGATGGCCCAGAAGTCACACCAGATGCCGAGGTACTTCATCGAGGAGAAGTTCTGGCCGTTGATGTTGTAGGCGGCCTTGCCCTCCATGGTGTCGGCGGGCTCGTCGCCGGTGATGATCTCGTCGCCGACCGGGTACGAGCGCATGTGGCAGCCGCCGCGGTCCGAGGTCGAGTAGGAGAGGCTCATGCCGAACGTACCGCGTGGGTCGTAGCCCGGCAGTTCGAGGTTCTTGACCTCCATGGCGAGCTCGGGAACACCGTACTTCTCGGCCAGATGCTTCGAGCCGAGCGCCAGCTCTTCTCCGATACCGGTGCGGGTCGCCATGAGCTCGGGCGCCTTGAGATAGCTGTCGACCTCACCGAAGTGCACACCGAAGTCCTTGATGCCCTTCTCGGTGAGGTCCATGGCCAGGCCGAGCACTGATCCCGTCGAGATCGTGTCCATTCCCCACTCGTCGCAGAGCTCGTTGAAGCGCATCAAGGCGGCGATGTCGTCGACTCCGCAATTGGCGCCGCAGAGGGCGATGGTCTCGTACTCGGGGCCTTCGCCCCTGACCATCTCACCGCCCTGCTCCACACCATGGAAGTTGCGGCAGGCCAGCGCGCACTGATAGCAGGCACGCTTCTTGATACGGATCTTCTGGAACGACTCCGAGTTGAGATTGCCGGCGCCCTCGAATTCGCCCTCGGACCAGTTGCGCGTCGGGAAGGCGCCGGCGCCGTTGACGAGGTCGACGAGGATAGGGGTGCCCTCTTCGTGGACCCAGTAGTTGTCGTCGGTGAGCACGTACTGCTCGTGGATCCGGCGCAGGTCGGCGAGGAACGCCTTGGCGTCGCCGACGCTCACCGAGCCGGTCCCGCGGATGGCGATGGCCTTGAGGTTCTTGTCGCCGAGCAGGGCGCCGTGGCCGCCACGTCCGGCCTTGTGGTACTGGTCGGTCGAGACGCAGGCCCACGGGATCTTCTTCTCGCCGGCGGGACCGATGGAGAGCACCTTGGCCTTGGGGTCGAAGTCCTCACGGAGCGCCTCCTCGACTTCCGAGGTCTTCATGCCCCAGTACTTGGGTTCCGCCGGCCGGAACTCGACGACGTCGTCCTTGATCGTGACGACGGTGGGCCGGGCGGCGCGACCGGTGATGATGATCGCGTCATACCCTGCGAACTTGAGTTCGGGGGCGAAGGAGCCGCCCACGTAGCTGTCGTTGAGCACGCCGGTGACGGGGCTCTTGCACCCGACGACGAGGCGTGAGGCGGTGCTGACGTTGGTGCCGGCGAACGGCCCCGTCATGAGGAAGACCGGGTTCTCCGCAGACCATGGGTCGAGACCCGGCGGGATCTCCTCCCACATGTAGCGCAGGAGCAGGCCCTTGCCGCCGATGTAGAGCTGGGCCCAATCCATGTTGAGCGGCTCCACCGCGGAGGTCATGGCGCCCATGTCGATCCTGAGCACGTTGCCCTGGTAGAAGTCCAATGCGTCCTCCTGAAGACGTACGTCGGAGTCTCCGCCGTTCGCGGCGCCGGACACGACCCGCCAAGGCCCGACACGGGAACGGTGGGATTACAGGCCTCGCCATTGTAGCCGTCCGCCGTCCGCAGGGCAATGTGCGAAATCCTCATAATGCAGGGCAAAACGGAGCCGAATGACGGCCCTGTTTCGCCATTGTGGCGCATCGGGCGGGAGTGCTCGGCGACGGCCTGTCCCACCCGGGCAGGCGGCGACTCCGAAACGCCGCCGGTCAGGCCGTCTGGTCGTGACCGGGGGCCTCAGGCAGGTTCTTGATGTTCTCGGCCTGAAGCCACTTGCTGTAGTTGTCGCCCATCGCGTCGAGGAGCTCCTTCATGAACCGCGCCGAGAGATTGACGCGGCTTACCACGACGCCGTTCATCTCCTCCGGGTCCTCGCTCTCGTGATCCAGGCGTACGAACGTGATCGAGAACTCGTAGTCCGAATGGCTCACATTCGCGAAGTTGGCGTAGACCCCAGCCATCATCTCCGGCGTCGCGTGCAGATTGATGTGCCGTTCGTCGTCCTCCATGAGGACCTCCTCTCGAGCCCGGCCGGCGCGAACCGCCCGCTGGACTTCAGGCGCGGATCCGGCCGGCGATGGCGGCGGCCATGCCGGACGTGCCGGCCGAGCCGCCGAGATCGTAGGTCACGTCCGTGCCCTCGGCGATGACGGCGGCGATGGCGTCTTCCATACGCCGCGCCGCCGCCTCCTCGCCGAGGTGCTCCAGGAGCAGGACGCCCGAGCGGAGGATCGCCGTCGGGTTCACCCTGTCCTGGCCGGCGTACTTCGGCGCGCTGCCGTGCACCGGCTCGAAGACCGCGACGTCGGCGCCGATGTTGGCGCCCGGAGCGACGCCCAGGCCGCCGATGAGGCCGGCACACAGGTCGCTGACGATGTCGCCGTACAGATTGGGAAGCACCAGCACGTCGTAGAGCTCGGGCTTCTGCACCAGCTGCATGCACATGTTGTCGACGATGCGGTCCTCGAACTCGATGTCGGGGTACTCCCCGGCGACCTCGCGGGTGACGGCGAGGAACAGACCGTCCGTCGCCTTCATGATGTTGGCCTTGTGCACGGCCGTCACCTTGCGACGGCCGTGCCGGCGTGCGTATTCGAAGGCAAAACGGGCGATGCGATCGCTGCCCTTGCGCGTGATGATCTTGATGCTCTCGGCCGCGTCATCGCCGACCATGTGCTCGATGCCGGCGTAGAGGTCCTCGGTGTTCTCGCGCACGATGACGAGGTCGATGTCCTCGAAGCGGCTGCGCACGCCCTTCATCGTCTTCGACGGGCGCAGGCAGGCGTACAGGTCGAGCTCCTTGCGCAGCGCCACGTTGACGCTGCGGAAGCCGCCGCCGACCGGGGTGGTGATCGGGCCCTTGATCGCCACCTTCGTGCGGCGGATGGAGTCGAGAACGTGGCCGGGGAGCGGCGTGCCGTACTCCTCCATCACGCCGAGGCCTGCGTCGTGGACTTCCCAGAGGATGGGGACGCCGGTCGCGGCGATCACGATCTCGAGTGCGGCGGCCAGTTCCGGGCCGGTGCCGTCGCCGGGGATGAGCGTCACGGTATGCGTCATACTGATCCTCCCGGCAGCGCGAAGCCGCCGTGTGTCTTGACGTGGGCGACGAGGCCACCGTCGTCCAGGATGGTCACCATGACCGGCGGCAGCGGCACGAAGGGGATGATGGCGCCGGTCGTCAGGTCCCTCACCTCACCGGCGCCGAGATCGACCTCGAGCCGGTCCTGCTCCCCGATGCCGGACGTGTCACACTGCAGCACCGGCAGACCGACGTTGATGGCGTTGCGGAAGAAGATGCGCGCGAAACCCTGGGCGAGCACCGCGCCGACACCGGCCAGCTTGATGATGCGCGGCGCGTGCTCGCGGCTCGAGCCGAGGCCGAAGTTGCGGCCACCGACGACGAAGTCGCCCGGGCGCATCTCGGCGGCGAACTCGGGGCGGGCGTCCTCAAGGACATGCGTGGCAAGCTCAGGCAGGTTCGTGCGCAAGTGGAAGAGGCGCCCCGGAGCGATGTGATCTGTGCTGATGTCGTCGCCGAACAGCCAGGCCTTTCCGCGCAGCGGCTCGTCACGGAGCGGTGAGCCTCCGGTGGCTTTGCTGCGGCGGCCACTCACGTGATCCATTCCTCCTCGCGGATGCTCACCGAGTTCATGGCGACGCCAGGCTCGCGAGCGCGCTGGGGATCCCTCTCGGGGATGGCCTCGACCACGTCCATGCCCTCGATCACGCGGCCGAAGACGGCGTGCTTGCCGTCGAGGTGCGGGGTGTCGCGATAGGTGATGAAGAACTGGGACCCGTTGGTGTTCGGCCCGGCATTCGCCATCGAGAGGGCGCCGGGTCCATCGTGTCGCAGCGCCGGGTGGAACTCGTCCTCGAACCTGTAGCCCGGCCCGCCGCTCCCGCTGCCCGTCGGGTCGCCGCCCTGCGCCATGAAGCCCTTGATGACCCGATGGAAGGTGACTCCGTCGTAGTAGCCGTCCTGCGCCAGGAACACGAAGTTGTTGACCGTGCGCGGCGCCTTGTCGGCGAACAGCTCGATGACGATGTCCCCATCGTCGGTGCTGATCGTGGCGATATAGCGCTTGGTGGGATCGATGACCATCGGCGGCGGACCGCTGTACTGCTTGGCCACGGCGTTCTCCTTTCTAGAGGAACTCGCGCGGATCTGTGATCTTGCCGGCGACCGCGGTGGCGGCGGCCGTGGCCGGAGACCCCAGATAGATGGACGCCTCGGGATTGCCCATGCGCCCGTGGAAGTTGCGATTGGCGGTGCTCAGACAGACCTCGCCGTCGCCGAGGATACCCTCGTGGATGCCGACGCAGGCGCCGCAGCCGGGGTTCGTGATCACGGCGCCGGCGTCCCAGAACACCTCGAAGAGACCCTCGGCGGCGGCGGCTCGCGCCGTCGCCTGCGAGGCGGGCGTGACGACGAGGCGCGTGCCCGGGGCGCGGCGGCGCCCGCGCAGGAAACGCGCCGCTGACCGCAGGTCCTCGAGTCTCCCGTTGGTGCACGTCCCGATGAGGACCTGGTCGACGCGCACGCCGGCGAGCTCCGACGCCGGCGCCGTGTTGTCGACGGTGTGCGGCTTCGCGACCGTCGGGACGACGGCGCCGGCGTCAAGCTCGACGATCCGCTCGAACGAGGCAGCCGGGTCGGCCGCGAGGGGACGCCAGTCCCGCTCGCGGCCCTGTCCGGCCAGATACGTGCGCGTCGCGTCGTCGCTCGGCATGAGACCGCACTTGGCGCCGGCCTCGACGGCCATGTTGCTGAGCGTGAATCGGCCGGGCATGGGCAGCGCGTCGATGCCCGGCCCGCCGAACTCGAGCGCCTTGTACGTCGCCCCATCGGCGCCGAGCAAGCCGATGAGCGTCAGCACCAGGTCCTTGGCCTCCACGCCGTCCGCCAGTCCACCGGTGACCTCCACACGGAACGTCTCGGGCACGCGCAGCCAAGTCCTGCCGCTGGCCATGCCGACGGCGACATCGGTGCTGCCCATGCCGGTGGCGAACGCTCCGAGAGCACCGGCCATGCAGGTGTGCGAGTCGGCGCCGATCACGAGGTCCCCTGGCTTGGCGAAGCTCTCGGCGACCCTCTGATGGCAGACGCCCATCTCGACGTCGCTGAGCGTCGCACCCGACGACGCGCAGAACGCCCTGATGGTCTTCTGCGCGTTGGCGAGCTCGCTGCGCGGCGCCGGCGCGGCGTGGTCGATGAAGAACACACAGGTCGGCGCCTTCACGCGGGTGATCCCGAGCTCTTCGATCTGCTGGATCGCGAGCGGCCCGGTGCCGTCCTGGGCGATCGCCACGTCGACGTCGCAGACGACGATCTGGCCCGGCACGACGGTGTCGAGTCCCGCGTGCGCGGCCAGCAGTCTCTCGGCCAGTGTCCCCGAGCTCACGTGGCGGCTCCGGGAGCCGGAACGCCTCCCGGATCGTCCGCCGCGACCACGTCGCGCTCCGCGCCCCCACTGCCGATCGGCACGGCATCGCCCAGACGGCCGAGATAGTCCTGGTAGATGTACATGAGCTCCTTGTCGAACAGTGCCCGCTTGAGCTCGACCGCCGTGCTGCGCACCAGCGCGAGCACGCCGTCGCAATCGGCCTGCGTGAGCTCGAGACCGAACTCCTGGAACTTGCGGTAGATCGTCCGCGATCCGGAGTGCTTGCCGACCACGATCTGGCGCTCGAGGCCGACATCCTCGGGGGCGAACGCTTCGTAGTTCAGGGGGTTCTTGATGACGCCGTCGGCGTGGATGCCGCTCTCGTGAGCGAAGACATTGGTGCCGACGATGCTCTTCCAGGCCGGGATGGTGCGCGCCGAGGCGGCGGCGACGTACTCGCTGAGCTCGCGAAAACGGCTCGTGTGAAGCCCCACATCGACCTTGCCGAGGTACTTGAGCGCCATCACGACCTCCTCGAGCGCCGCGTTGCCGGCGCGCTCTCCCAGGCCGTTGACGGTGGTGTTCACGTAGGTGGCGCCGGCCTTGATGCCGGCGAGCGCGTTGGCGGTCGCCATGCCGAAGTCGTCGTGGGTGTGCATCTCGATGTCCAGGCCGCCCTCTTTCTTGAGCAACGAGATGACGTTGTAGGTGTCGAACGGGTCCAGGATGCCGAGCGTGTCGCAGAAGCGCAGCCGGTCGGCGCCTTCTTCCTTGGCGGCCTGGGTGAAGCGCAGCAGGAACTCGAGGTCGGAGCGCGACGCGTCCTCAGCGTTCACCGAGACGTACAGGTTCTGGTCCTTGGCGAACGCGACGCACTCGCGGATCTGATCGAGCACCCACTGGCGGCTCTTCTGCAGCTTGTGCTCGATGTGGATGTCGCTGGACGACATGGAGATGGCCACGGCGTCGACGCCGCAGTCGACGGAGTGCCTGACGTCGTCGACGACGGCCCGATTCCAGGCGAGGATCGAGGTGTCGAGACCCAGATCGACGATCTCCTTGATGGTGGCTTTCTCATCGCCGCCCATGGCCGGGATGCCCACCTCGATCTGGTGCACACCCACCTCGTCCAGCAGCTTGGCGATACGCATCTTCTCGTGGTTGCTGAACACGACGCCGGCGGTCTGTTCGCCGTCGCGGAGAGTGGTGTCGTCGATGCGCACCGCCGGTTCGGCCGGCTTGGCCCGGGCGATGACGAAACTGGAGAGATCGCTGGTCATGGGCACCTACTTGTGGGCGTGGACACGGCCGTGCGCCCCGGCCCCGGGGCGACGCGGCCACCGACACGAGCACGCAGAGTGATGGACGACCGACTCGCGAGGCACGGCGGGAGCGCGCGGCTGCAAGATGCCTGCATTGTCCCACAGCGACCCGCCCACCGGCAACAGCGCTCACGCGTCCAGCGTGTGACGCAAGATGTCGCTGACGAGCTTGGGGTTCGCACGTCCGCCGCTGGCCTTCATCACCTGACCGACGAAGAAGCCGAGGACCTGCGTCTTGCCGCCGCGATACTGCTCGACCTGAGCCGGATTGCCGGCGACGATCCCCGCGACGATGGCCTCGAGCTCAGACGAGTCGCTGATCTGCCCGAGCCCGTGCTTCTCGACGATCTCGTCGGGCTCGGCGCGCTCCTCGATCATGCGCGCGAACACATCCTTGGCGGCGCTCGTCGACAGCGTGCCGTCCTCGACGAGCTCGACGAGCCTGGCGAGCCGCTCCGCGGTGACGTGGCCACGGCCGGCGTCGAGGCCGGCGGCGTTGAGGTAGGCAAGGTATTCGCCCATCGTCCAGTTGGCCGCCGGCTTGGCGCCGGCCCCCGCCGCCACGACGTCCTCATAGAAGCCCGCCAGAGCGGCCGACGGACCCAGAACGGTCGCGTCGGCCCGAGAGAGGCCGTACTGATCCATGAAGCGTTCGACGCGCGCCGCAGGCAGCTCCGGCTGCGTCGCGCGAAGCTCCTCGACCCAGGCCGGGTCGATCTCGAGCGGCACGAGGTCGGGCTCGGGGAAGTAGCGGTAGTCGTGCGCTTCTTCCTTGGACCGCAGCGGCGTCGTCGTGCCGGTGTCCGGGTCGAAGTGCAGGGTCTCGAGGTCGATGCTCCCGCCCGCCTCGAGGATGGCGATCTGCCGCGGGATCTCGGCGTCGAGCGCCTGCTGCAGGTACCGGAAGCTGTTCATGTTCTTGAGTTCGGTCCGCGTGCCCAACTCGGAGGAGCCCTCGGGGCGCACGCTCACGTTGGCGTCCCAGCGGACCTGCCCTTCCTCCATGTTGCACTCGCTCACCCCGAGCGCGACGACCGTGGTGCGCAGTTGCTGCAGGAACTCCCGGGCTGCCTCCGGAGAGGGGATGTCCGGCTCGGTCACGATCTCGATGAGCGGCGTACCGCCTCGGTTGAAGTCGACCATCGAGTAGTCGGATCCGGCGATGCGTCCGGTGTCGCCGCCGGCATGGATGAGCTTGGCGGCGTCCTCCTCCATGTGCACGCGGTTGATGCGGCACCGCCGCTTCTCGCCGTCCGCCCAGTACTCGAACCACCCGCCCACGGCGAGAGGCTCGTCGTACTGGCTGATCTGGTACGCCTTCGGGAGGTCGGGATAGAAGTAGTTCTTGCGGTGGAAGATGTTACGCGGCCGCACCGTGCAGTGGAGGGCGAGCGCGATGCGCGCCGCGTACTCGACGGCGCGCTGGTTGACGACCGGCAGTGCACCGGGATGCGCGAGGCACACCGGGCAGGTGTGGACGTTCGGCTCGTCGCCCTTGGTGACCGCGCACCCGCAGAACATCTTGGTGCGCGTATCGAGCTCGACGTGCATCTCCAGGCCGATGACGGGCTCCCAGGCCGTCATGGCGCGACCTCCCCGAGCGTGACGCCGGCGCCCGAGTCGCGAAAGCCCGGCGCCGTGTCGAAGCCGATGGCGCCCTCCAGGGCATGTGCGGCCTGGAGGATTCGGTTCTCGCTGAACGCGGGCCCGATGAGCTGGAACCCGACGGGCAGATCATCGCTGAGCCCGCACGGGATGCTGATCGCCGGCAGACCGGCGAGGTTGGCGGGGATGGTGCAGATGTCGGACATGTACATGGAGAGCGGGTCCGCGGTGCGCGAGCCGGCCTTGAAGGCCACGGTCGGCGTCGTCGGCGACGCGATCAAGTCGACCGCCGCGAAGGCCCGCTCGAAGTCGCGCCGTACCAGGGTCCGCACACGCTGGGCGCGGCCGTAGTAGGCGTCGTAGTAACCGGCCGAGAGCGCATGGGTGCCGATCATGATGCGCCGCTTGACCTCGGGGCCGAAGCCCTCTCCGCGCGTGCGCTCGTACAGGTCCAGCAGATCGACGGGTTCGGCGCAGCGATATCCGTAGCGCACACCGTCGAAGCGGGCGAGGTTCGCGCTCGCCTCGGCCGGGGCGATGATGTAGTAGGCAGGGAGGGCGTACTCGGTGTGCGGCAGGCTGATCTCGACACAGGCGCCGCCGAGCTCCTCGACACGCCGCAGGGTCTCGTCGAAGCGCGCCCGGACGCCCGGCTCGACGCCGACGGCCAGGTACTCGGCCGGCACGCCGACGCGCAGGCCTTCGAGCCGCTCGCCGGCGGGCAGCGCGACGGGTTCGGGCAGGGAGACGCTCGTTGCGTCGCGTGGATCACGGCCGACGATGTGCTGCAGCAGGAGGGCGCAGTCGTACACGCTGCGGGTGAGCGGCCCGATCTGGTCGAGCGAGCTGGCGAACGCGATCAGCCCGTACCGGCTCACCGCGCCGTACGTCGGCTTCATTCCGACGACGCCGCAGAGGGCCGCCGGCTGGCGAATGGAGCCGCCGGTGTCGCTGCCCAGCGCCCAGAGGGTCTCGCCGGCGGCCACGGCGGCGGCGGAGCCGCCGCTGCTGCCCCCGGGCACAGTCGCCAGATCCCACGGATTGTGCGTCGTCTGGAAGGCCGAGTTCTCGGTACTGGAGCCCATGGCGAACTCGTCGAGGTTGGTCTTGCCGAGCATGACGACGTGGTCGTCCCACACCTGGCGCACGGCGGTGGCCGTGTACACCGGCAGGTAGTCGCCCAGGATCGTCGAGGCGCATGTAGTCGTGACGCCCTCGGTGACCATGTTGTCCTTGATGGCGATAGGCAGACCCGAGAGAGGCCCGCGCATCGCCTGCATCTCCCGATCGACCTTGGTCGAGTACTTGGCGACGTTGTCGTGGGTGACGCGGATGAACGCCTTCACCCTGTCCTCGACCGAGGTGATCTGGTCGAGGTAGATCTTGGCGAGCTCGGCCGACGAGATGTCGCCGTCGACGAGCCGGCGCTTGGCGTCACGCGCCGTAAGATGCAGCGGGTCGAGCGTGCCCACGATCAGCTCATCCTGGGCACACGGAAGCAGTCGTCGGCCACGGCCGGCGCGTTTCGCAGGGCGTCCTCGCGCGTCAGACCCGGGGTGACCCGGTCGGCGCGCGTCACATTGGCGACGTCGAGCACGTGGGCCGTCGGCGGCACGTCATCGATGTCGAGCTCGCTCATCTTGTCGATGTGCGCGAGGATCCTTGCGAGCTCTTCCGTCATGCGCGGGATCTCGTCGTCGTCGAGCCGCAGACGAGCCAGCTTCGCGACGTAGCGGACGTCGTCTTCAGCGATCATGTCGCGTTCCTCCTGCTGCGGGCCGCCGGAGCGGGACGGCCATCTTACTCCTGCCTCAGGAAGGGGACAAGAAAGGGGCCGCCGGCCCGACGGACGGCGGCCCCGGGCGTGCGCGCATCAGACGACGGGCTTCACCGTCGAGGCCTGGAGGCCCTTGTCGCCCTGAGTGACGTCGAACTCGACCCGCTGACCCTGGACGAGCGTCTTGTAGCCGTCCATGGTGATCTCGGAGTAGTGCACGAACAGGTCGTCACCGTCTTCCCGTTCGATGAAGCCGTACCCCTTCTCGTTGCTGAACCACTTCACCGTGCCCTGCGTCACAACGATCCCTCCTCCTCCGCGCCGCGTGCTGGCCTCGCGGCCGGCGGCGCCCCCCATGCGGCGCCGCAGCACGGCGCGAGCCTACACCACGCCCACCGGCACTGTAAATGAGCCCGCCAGGGCTGCGCGGGGGACGTTGGCGGGCTCCGCCGAAGAGCGTCTTTCGGGCGGCGACCGGCCGCTGCCGGCTCAGGCCCCGGAGTCGAGGAGCTCGCGGCGGAGCATGCTCTCCCAGAGCTCGAACAGGGGCGCCAGATCGACGCCGTCCGGGTCGAGGAGCTTCTGGACCGCGAGCCCGTCCGTCATCGCGACCATGAGCGAGGCGAGACGCCGGAGGCGCTCCTCGCCGATGGCCGTCGGGTCGTCCAGCCCCTCGACGTACAGGTCGCGGTACCACTCGTACAGCTCCGCGACGCGCACCCGCAGCTCGTCGTCGAGGATGACGTGAGGGAGGATGGCGAAGAAGTCGCCGAAAGCGGCGCGATCGCCGACCAGCCGCCGGTCCCCGGCGACGAGGCCCCGGACGCGCTCCCCGCCGGCCGGCGCCCCCCGGATCTCAGTGACGGCGCTCAGGCTCTGGTCGTGGCTCAGCGAGTCGACCACAGCAGCGATGAACTCGGCCTTGCTCCCGAAGTAGTAGCGAACGGAATCGCGGTAGGCTCCAGCTTCGGCCGCGACCGCCTCCACGGTGAGCGCTTCGTACCCGCCGCGCGCGAGAAGCCGGCGCGCCGCCGCCACGAGCCGGCGCGCCGTGGGCGACAACCGGTCGGTCGGATCGTTCCTGAGCCTGTCCTGGTCCGCGGTCATCGGTCTCCTCTCCGGCGGACCCTACCACCGGCGGGCGGTCCCCTCGACCACCAGACCCAGCCGTTGCACATCCGCAGGATGCACGCTAGAGTACTTCATGGTCTCGGTCGGCTGTACGAACTATACCGCAAAACACCGTAATCGTTCGCGATGCGAGCACATCGACAGGGGGAACGAATGAAGGAGAGCCTCAAGCAGGACGCGCTGCGGGAATCGAGCAAGGCGCTCGCTCTCATGGCGAAGTCCGAGCTCACTCGGGAGGAGCAGGAGGCAGTCGTCGACGACTGCCTCACGAACTTCCAGCAGTACGTCAACCCCGGCATCATCGAGTACCGCAAGTCGTGCTCCACGGACTACACCGCCGTCGAATGGCGCGACGAGGGCAACGTCTTCTTCGACATCCACGGCAAGGAGTTCATCGACTGCCTGGGTGGCTTCGGCATCTATATGCTCGGGCACCGCCACCCGACCGTCGTCAAGGCGGTCATGGACCAGTTGCAGCATCAGGCGCTGCACTCCCAGGAACTGCTCGATCCGATGCGCGGCTACGCCAGTGAACTGCTTGGGATGCTCAGCCCGGGTGACCTGAAGTACTCCTTCTTCTGCAACTCAGGGACCGAGGCCAACGAAGGTGCGCTCAAGCTCGCCAAGCTCCACGGCAAGCGCAAGAAGGCGAACCACACGAACGGGATCATCAGCTGCCTCGGTGGGTTCCACGGCAAGTCCTTCGGCAGTCTCAGCATCACCGGCAAGGCCGCGTGGCGCGAGCCCTTCTATCCGCTGGCGCCCCACGTCCGCTTCGTGCCCTACGGTGACGCCGACGCCCTCGATAAAGAACTCAAGGTCTGCGACACCATCGGCCTCGACATCTCGGCTTTCGTCGCCGAGCCGGTCCAGGGCGAGGCGGGCGCACGCGTACCGCCGGACGACTTCTTCCCCAAGGTGCGCGAGATTTGCGACAAGTGGGGCATCCTGTTCATCGCCGACGAGGTGCAGACGGGCATGGGCCGCACCGGCACCATGTGGGGCGTCGATCACTGGGACGTCGCGCCGGACATCATGACGATGGGCAAGGCTCTCGGCGGAGCCGTCATACCGGTGGGCTGCTTCATCTCGACGCCCGAGGTGTTCGAGCCGTTCATGGAGAACCCGTACCTGCACACCACCACCTTCGGCGGCAATCCCATGGCGACGTCGGCCGTCATCGGCGCCCTGCACGCCACCATCGAGGAGGACATCCCCCGACAGGCCGCAGAGAAGGGCGCGTGGCTCATGGACCGCTTCGAGGAGTTGCGCGCCAAGCATCCCGGCCTCCTGCACGAGGTGCGCGGCAAAGGTCTGCTCATCGGCCTCGAGTACTCCAGCGAGGAGGCCGGCTACGCGGTCGCCACCGGCCTCTTCGGAGAGGGAGTGCTCACGGGCGGCACGTTGTTCAGCGCCAAGACATTCCGCATCGAGCCGCCGGCGACCCTCACTCAGCACGAGATGGACGAGATCGTCACCCGCCTGGACAAGGTCATGGGACGCGTCGACCAGCAACTGCGCGAGGGCAGTCTGGTCGCTCACTGAACGCGGCGTTTCCGCCACTCCCGGCCGCCCGGCCCCCCCGAGGCAGCCGGGATGCCGCGTCACGCAGGCCGGGCCGGCGCCGCACAGGCGCCGGCCCGGCCGCTTCGGTCAGGCGCGTTCGGCGTTGCCGTCCACCAGCAGGGCCTGTCCTGAGATCCGTGCGCCGGCGCCGGAGCAGACGAACAGGACGAGCCGCGCCACGTCGGCCGCGGTGACCATGCTGCGCAAAGACACCGCCTGGGTGCGCTCCGCCCGGACTTCATCCACCGAGAGCCCTCGGTTCTCGGCCTCCCGTGCGATGACCCGGCTGATGCGCTCCCCCTCCACGTCCCCGGGGCAGATGGCGTTGACACGGATCCCATGCGGCCCCACTTCCATGGCCAGCGTCTTGACAAGGCCGATCAGGCCCCACTTGGTGGTGACGTACGGGGCCCGGTACGGCAGGCCCATGGTACCGGCGTTCGACGACATGACGGCGATCGAGCCGCCCCCGGCCGCCTTGAGAGCCGGCACCGCAGCGCGCACGCACAGGAAGGCCCCGGTGAGATTGACGTCGAGCGTCCGGCCCCAGCCCTCGACGTCCATCTCCTCGACCGGACCGGCAGGACCGGCCACCCCCGCGTTGTTCACGAGGACGTCGAGACCGCCGAGGCGCGCCAGAGCCTCATCGAACAGGCGCTCCACTCCGGCGGCGTCGGCGACATCGGTCCGCGTACCGCCGATCCCCGGGTGAGCGGCGAGGAAAGACTCGAGCGCCGCCGCGTCGGAGTCACAGACGTGCACACCGGCGCCGGCGTCGGCGAAGTGCGTCGCGATCACCGCCCCGATGCCGCTCGCCGCTCCGGTCACCAGCACTCTCTTCCCGACGAGGTCCTCGACGATCATCGGCGCTCCTCCCTCTCGCGGACACCGGGTCGTCCGGCGTCTCCGGCCTCTCCGGCGTCTCCGGCGTCTCCGGCGACGATGATGCGCGCGTCGAGCGCGAGCGCGCGGTCACTCAGCACGAGCAGCGGGTTGATCTCGGCCTCGGCGACCTCCGGATGCGCCGCCGCGAATCGCGACAGCGCGACGGCGGCCGCGGCGGCCGCGCCCGTGTCGAGTGACGGACGCCCCCTCACGGCCCCGAGCAGCCCGGACCCATGCAGTTCACCGAGCATCTCCAGGGCAGTCTCCCTGGAGAGCGGCGCCAGCGCCGTACGCACATCGCTGAGGATCTCGGCGAACACACCGCCCATGCCGATCACGACGACGGGCCCGAGATGGGCGTCACGGCGGCAACCAACAATGAGCTCCACGCCGTCGCCGAGCGGTGCCTCCGTCTCCACGATGAAGCCCGGTGGATCGAGGCGGCGCTGCATGTCCTCTGCCGCGCGCTCGACGGCCCCGGGATCGGCGAGACCGAGGGCGACGCCGCCGGCATCCGACTTGTGCAGCGAGCCCAATGCCTTGACGACCACCGGGAACCCGAGCCCTACCGCGGCGGCACGGGCCTCCGCCGGCCCCGCCGCCGTCCGCGCCGCCACGAACGGCACGCCCGCCGCGGCCATGAGCTCGCGCGCCGTCGCATAGCCGGGGTTCCGGCCGACGAGCGGCCGGGCCGCCGGCAGGTCCGGCACGCCCCGTGGGCCGCCGCTGCGATCCGCGGCCAGCGCCGCGAGAGCAGCCACGCCCGAGGCGATCTCCCGGTACACGGGCACACCCCCCGAGCGCAACACTCCCGCGGGAGCCGACTCCGGATACACCGTCGCGACCACGAGCGGCACGCCCGCGGCGGCGGACTCCGCCAGCGTGGCGGCAGCCTCTGCCTCGGCGGCCACGAGCTCCGCGAACTGCGGAAAGCGCGCCGACCAGTACCCGAGCTGCCCCACGGCGAAGACGGCGTCGACCTCTCCGGACGCGGCGACCACCGGAGCCACTCGCGCGTAGCCGTCCGGCTCGATGGTGCCGAGCGCGAAGTCGACCGGGTTCGCGCCGGCGCTGCCGGGCAACGCCTCGCGAACGCGCGTGACGAGCGCGGACCCGAACTCCGGCACGGAGAGCCCGACCGCGGAAAGAGCGTCGGCGGCGATTCCGCCGGGCCCGCCGCCGTCACTCACGACGGCGATCCGGTGCCCTGCGGGACGGGCGGGCAGGCGAAGCGCCACGGCCAGCTCGAACAGTTCCCGCGGCGTGTCGGCGCGGTGCGCCCCCGACGCCCGGCAGAAGGCGTCGACCACCGCGGAGTCCGGCGCCAGAGAGCCGGTGTGAGAGAGAGCGGCGCGCGAGCCGGCCTCACTGCCTCCCGGCGACAGGACTACGAGCGGGCGCCCGGAGGCGACCACGTCCGCCGCGGCCCTCACGAGCTCCCGGCCGCCGGCGAAACTCTCCGCGTACGCGGCGACGACGCGCGTCTCGTCGTGCGCCGCGAACGCGGCGAGGATCTCGGCGGCGCTCACGTCGGCCTGATTACCCAGGGTGACGTAGCGGGAGAAGCCGCAGCCCCACCGCGCGGAACGCATCACGAACTCCTCGCCCATCGCACCGCTCTGGGACAGGAAACCGATGTCGCCGCGGGGGATGTCGAGGTAGGCGACCGCCTCGAACCCCGTCGAATGATCCGCCAGCCCCATGCAGTTGGGCCCGAGCAGCATGGCCCCGGCGGCCCTGATCCGCCGAACCGCGTCACGCTCCCGTGCGCGGCCCTCCGGGCCCGACTCGCCCAGCCCTGCGAAGATCCCGACGAACGCCTTGACGCCGATGCCCAGCGCTTCGTCCAGCACGCCGTCGAACGCGGCCGCCGGCGTCGCGACCACGGCCAGCTCGGGCACCTCCGGGATCTCGGTCAGCGATCGATAGACCGGCCGGCCGTGCATCTCTCCGCCGCGCCGATTGACGAAGTGGACGGGGCGGCCGGTCGCGGCGCGCGCCAGGCGCGCCGCGACGTCGCCGCCCCACTTCGAGGTGTCCGCGGACGCCCCGACGACGGCCACCGAGCGCGGGTCGAAGAGCGGCCTCAGGTCGCGCGGTCCGCTGTCCTGCGTCTCGTTCAGGGCGACTCCCCCATCGTGACACTCCGACGTCGTTCGAGATCATCGGCCGGAGCCTGCGCGGCGCCGGTCCGGACCTCAAGGGTCCGCGAACGACGAGGACCGGGGCGCCGTCGGCGCCCCGGTCCTCGTCGCCACTCATCTGAGATGGCAGACCGCCCTGCGGCGGGGCGAACGGGCTCTCACCAGTCGGAGAACCCGGTGTTGTACCAGATCTTCTTGGTGCCCTTCTTGGCGCGCTTCTCCCACTTCTTGGTCTTGGGCTCGCGGTCGATGCGCGCGCGGACCTCGTCGGCCTTCTGCTTGATCTTGGCCTTCTGCTCGTCGCTCAGCGCGTTGACGCCGTCGACGTGGTCCTTGACGCGGTCGAGGTTCGTGGTCGCGGTGTACCAGAAGCCCCAGTCGTCGGCCAGACGCCTGGCGACGTAGCCCTCATTGACCTTCTTGGTGTCGTCCTCGCCGAAGTCGGCGACCGTGAACAGGTACTCGATGTCCTTGAGGTCCTTGTCGTTGATCTCCCAGATCTGCAGCTTCTGCAGCAGGATGTCGGCGAGCGACACGCTCCAGGGGTCGAGCTCGAGACGGCCGGCGTAGTTGATCTCGTGGCAGTAGTCGAGCTTGTCGAAGAAGATGTCGATCATGGGGACCTTGCCGCCGAAGTAGATCTGGCGGGTCTGACCGGTCATGGCCATCGTCTGGAGATCGTTCTCGTAGCCGAGAGACTCCATGAGCTTGCCCATGCCCTTGCGGCCCTTGCCGTACACGGCGTAGTCGATGTCCGTGAAGTAGCGGTCACCGAGGCGCTCGAGCTTGGCGTACAGGTCGACCTGGTCCGGGAAGTAGTAGTGCAGCGCGAGCGGACCCATGACGCGCATGATGATGCCTTGCTTCTGCGCTTCTTCCGCGATGCGCTTGCCCTCTTCGAGGAACACTTCGGGCTTGGGATAGCGGTCGAGCGGGATGTCTTTCGGCAGGATGAACTGTCCCATGTGTGCCTATCGCCCCCTTCCGGGATTCGGCGTCGTGATGAACGATCAGTCTACGCGCCGCTCACCCGGAGGTGAAGACGTAGTCCTTGATCTTCTTCTTGTCGAGCATGATGATGACGCCCTTGAGGATGCCCTCGGAGTACTCGCTGCCGGGGTTGATCAGCAGCGTGCGGCCGGCCTTCTGGGCGCCACGGGACTCATGGATGTGGCCGAACAGGCCGAGCAGCGGCTGGTTCTCCTCGATGAGCTTCTTGGCGCCGATGCTTCCGGCGTGGATCTTCTCGTCGGCGGCCATGGTCAGGTTCTCATCCAGCTTCGGGCACAGGTCGAGCGAGTACCCGTACGGCGGCACGTGGAAGTTGTAGATCGCCGTCTCCTGGTTCTTGACCTTGACGCAGAGCTCGCGCAGATGCTTCTCGAGATCTTCCTCGCTCATCTCGCGCGGCGTGTCCCACGGGGTGGGGTTGGACGCCGACGAGGTGATCATCTCGTGATGGTCGATCTCGACGACGCGCTTGTCGCACGGATGCACGAGCTTGGCGTTGTCGATCATGTCGTCGATCACGAACCAGTCGTCGTTGCCCGGCGCCATGTACATCTGGTATGGCTTGCCCTCGAGACGCTCGTCGGCGAGGTCGAGCCACTCCTGCACGCGCGCGAACACGAGGCTCTTGAACAGCGCGTCGATCTTGGCCGGGTCGCTGCGCGTCTCGTCGAACTCGGCCCGCGTCTGGTGGACCCAGTAGTAGCCCGCGTTCTCGGTGGTCTTCTTGATCTCCGCGAGCTCTTCCTGCCCGTTGATCTCGCGGTACTGCCCCATCAGGGTGCATTCCCACTGGTCCCCGCCCTTGTCGACGAGCGGCACGAGGACCTTTCCGGTGAGGTCACCGAGAAGGACGGCAACATCGGCGCCGTAGATCGGAAGCGCGTTCAGGAACTTCCGGTAGCACACGTTGGAGCCGTGAATGTCGGTGACGAAAAAAAGTTTGATCATCTACACACTCCAAAGGCCAGAGAGGGGGTGAGGGCGGATGCCCCCACCCCCTCAAGGTACCGTTTGCTCACTCAGGCGGCAACTCTCCGTAGGTCATCGACACGTCGACGCCCACGCTCTTGCTGCGCTGCTTCCACACGAGATACCAGATGATGCCCGCGATCCACGTCACGGCGATGAGGATGGCCGTGTTGGTGGTGAAGCCCTCGAGGCGCTTGTCCGGGTCGGGGAGGAAGAAGAAGAAGTACGCCAGGATGCCGAGATAGATGATGTCGACGATGGCGCCGATCGTCACCACCGGGATGCCGGCGAGCTTCCAGGTCTTGTACGGCGACGCGTCCCACACGCCCTTGGCGCGCTTGACGTAGGGGAAGAGCAGGGCCGCGATGGCCGTGACGCCGAACACGGAGAAGATCTCGAGCGCGGTCACGGCGAGACCCTGCATCACTTCGTTCTGCCAGAAGACGTACACGGCGATCATGATCTGGCCGAGGACGAAGCACAGGACGTGGTTCTTGACGGGGCTGGCGAAGCGAGGGTTGATGTCCGTGAACCACTTGGGACCCATGCGGTCCATGCCCCAGGCGAAGATGATGCGCGGGAACGCCAGGTAGCTCAGCGCGACCCACCACAGGTCGAACGCGAGGAACGACAGCACCGAGATGAACAGCACGACCTTGTTGGCGGTCACCATGGCGAGGATGCCGAGGAAGTTGGTGCTCCACGGCACTGTGTAGGCACCGCCAAGGTCGCTGCCGGCGTTATCGACGAACTGCGTCGCCGAGAAGAAGTCGAACTTGACCAGGCCGTACAGGGCAATCGCGGCCCAGAGCATGAACACGCCGGGGACGATGATCGCGAAGAGGTTCGACAGGATGATCGTCTTGTCGGGGCGCTTCACCTCGCCGGCGATGAACGTGATGCAGTAGCTGTAGGCGAACAGCCACGAGCCGGCGACCATGACGCCGAACGTGTCGAACCAGTTCCAGGTGGTCGGCATGGCCTGGCCGGCCTCTTCGCCCGCCTTGGCGAGGAACCCGGCGTAGTCGATCGAGCCGTAGGTGGCGGCGGTGGTGTTCCAGCTCTCCACGAACCCGGTCTGGCCGAGCTTGAGCGCGTAGTAGCTGATGGCGGCGAGCAGGACGGCGCAGCCGCCGATGCCGAAGATCATGACGACCTTCTGGATGCGCGCGAACCACTTGATGCCGAACACCACGAAGATGAAGGCGATGATGTTGGCGATCGTGGCGATGACGAAGCTGCCCCACGAGTAGCTGAGGCTCCCGAAGAACTGCTCGGTCTCCGGGTTGTAGAGCCACGTCCAGCCCATGAACTGCGACATCATCACCATGCCGGGGTCGGCCATCCAGGGCGCCAGCACGTAGATCCACATGATCCACACGAAGGCGTTGCCGAACGACTCGCCGATTCCCACGATGGGGTGGATGATGCGCGAGTTGTAGATGTATTCGCCGCCCGACCTGGGCATGGAGCCGCCGAGCACGCCCCACACGATCGGGAAGCCGATACCGGCGAGGATCATCGAGATGATCGTCGCCCAGATGAGGTTACCGCCGAGATAGATGCCGACGCCGAGGCTGGTCATGACCCAGATGGACGGAGTGAGTCCCTGGTTCATGAAGCCGACGCCGAACGCGTCCCACATGGAAAGGCCGCGGACCAAGCCGCTGGCCTTACGGGCAAACGCTAGTTCTTCAGCCACATTTCCCCCTTCGCTGGTACGACGGGCCGCCGGTCCGATCCCCCGCCGGCGCACCCGTGATTATGGGTACGAAGCACACGAGAACGATGCTGTCTCAGCCTATCGCCCTCCCTTCTTCAGCGGCCTCGGAAGGCACGTGCCACTGGTAGACGTCCTTGAGCTTCCACGGCACCATGGCGAGCTTGGTGCGCGTTACTCCGGGGACCTTGCCGATGACTTCGTTCACGAAGCGGAGGAGCTCTCCGGTGTCCCGAGCATACACCTGCACGCTGAGATCTCCCTCGCCGACCGACCCCGCCACGTAACTCACCGTCGGGAACTCGACCAGTTGGGCGGCGACGTCCTGCAGTCTGCCGGGGGCGACCTCGACGAGCACGTCGCCGATGACGTCGAAGCCGACGGCCTGGGGCATCACGATGGCGCTGACGCGGATCACGCCGGTGCGGATGAGCCGTTCGATGCGATAGCGCACGGCGCGCTCGGAGACGTGCCCGATGCGACGCGTGATCTCCGCCGACGACATGCGGCCGTCTTCGATGAGGAGCGACACGACCTTTCTGTCGATCGCGTCGAGAGTGAATGGCAACGCGACCCCCCTGGTCTGGCTGCATCCCGTTTCGCTATTTCGACACCTCGCGTCGGAAAATGTCAAGGCCGGAGGCGACACGAGTAGGATTCGGCAGCGTGCGAAATTCCAACTCTGCCGAATCCTACAGTCCATGCGATCACACGACCCGGCCGGCCGATACCCTCCGGGGCAGGCTCTCTCGGACGCTCACCCGGATCCTCCGGGACGTACGAGCGGCGCCACCGGCTGCCGGCGCCGATGCCGCACGAAAGAGTCCGGGGCGGCGCGCCGTTCGGCGCGCCGCCCCGGACCGATCACGTCGCCGGCAGGGCGACGGGACTCCGCAGGAGGGTCACTCCGGCGGCAGCTCCCCGTAGGTCATGCCGACGTCGAC
>Ga0172371_10002664_pt1 | contig 28179 bp, 20 predicted proteins | sample Lak12m_FD_114543 | JGI IMG/M metagenome (GOLD analysis project Ga0172371, IMG submission 114543) | Freshwater microbial communities from Kabuno Bay, South-Kivu, Congo - kab_022012_12m | ecosystem: Environmental > Aquatic > Freshwater > Lake | place: Democratic Republic of the Congo: South-Kivu...
CGAGTTTTGCTACGAATGCAATCAGTGCGAAAGGTGTTTTGGGTGCGATTTTTGTCAGGATTGCGAGGGGTGCACGGCTTGCGATTTTTGCAAGGAGTGTATTTCCTGTGAGAATTGTTTTGGGTGTTACGGGCTGCGACACAAAAAATTTCAAGTTTTTAATAGGCAATTAACCGAAGAGGAATATAAAAAATTTGTAAAAGAAAATAAGAAAAAATATGTTTTGGATCCAAAAAAACAACAAGAAATTCACGAACACTTTTTAATTTTCGCTCAGCCTTTTGCGCATTACAAAAGAGTTGAAAATTCTACGGGTGATTATCTTTTAAATACTAAAAATACTTCAAATTCTTTTTTGGCGGAAAACACTTGGGATTGTGAAAATTTGTATGTCGGACTGGAGTTAAAAAATTGCTTTAATTGTACGAGTTTTGCGTGGGCGGAGTTGTGCTACGAAGTCGGCTCTTCAATTGAACTTTACGACTGCCAATTTTGCAGTTCGACAATCAATGTGAAATACGGACAATACTGTTATCAATGCCAAAATTCCGAGCATTTATTTGGGTGCAGCGGGATGAAAGGAAAAAAGTTTTGCATTTTGAACAAGCAATATTCGGAGCATGAATATTTTGAAAGAAAGGCTTTGATAATTGAGCAAATGAAAGCTTTCGGCGAGTGGGGCGAATTTTTCCTTATGGAATTGAGTCCTTTTAAGTATACTGATAGCGTTGCAAATGATTATTTTCCTTTATGATTAAAGATTGCAAAAGGTGCAAAGTTGGGTTTGAGGTAACGGACGAAGACCAGAAGTTTTATAAAAAAATGGACGTTCTTCTCCCCTCTTTTTGTCCTGATTGCAGGAATAATCTTAGGATAAGTTTTAGAAATTTCTATAGGCTTTATGTGAGGAAATCGGATATGTCCGGCAAGCAGATAATTTCGATGTACCCTGAGGGGTCGCCATACACTGTTTATTCTTCGGAGGAGTGGCATGGAGACAAGTGGGATCCGCTATCTTATGGGAGAGGGTTTGATTTTGAGAGGCCGTTTTTTGAGCAATTTAAAGAACTTTATTTAAAAGTTCCGCGCGCTGGGCTTCTTCATTATCAATGTGAAAATTCGAATTACTGCAATTTGGCTTATGAATCCAAGTCCTGTTATATGGTTTTTGGGTGTGTTGAGAATGAGGACTGCTATTATGGGCATATTGTTTGGAGGTCAAAGGATTGCGCTGACAGCCTTTATCTTTATGAATGCGAGCTCTGTTTTGAATGTATTGACTGCGTAAGCTGTTATAATTGCAATTATTCGCAGGAATGCAGGAATTCGAGCGATTTGGATTTTTGTTATGACTGCGTTGGGTGCAAAAATTGTTTTGGGTGCGCTGGATTGAGGCAAAAAGAATACTATTGGTGCAATAAAAATATTGGAAAAGAGGGATACTTGTCAAAGATTAAAAAATATCGAAATTCTTCTGTTAATTTCATGGATCAAGGCATGGCATATCTTGAAAAAGAAAATGAGAAGTTAGTTCATCCCGAATATTACGGCTATCAAAATGAAGACGTTTCCGGCAACCATATTTATTATTCAAAAAATACTCATCATTCTTTTGACGCGAAGCGGTGTGAGGACTGCAAATTTTTGTTTACGGCTCAGCGTTTTAAAGATGTTTACGACGCATCTTTTTCTCCTGATGAGTGCGAATTGTGCTATAACTGTTTAACAATAAGCAATACTCAAAATTGTTTATGCTGTCATAGGTGCCACGATTCCTATGGGCTGAAATATTGCGATGAGTGTACTTCTTGTCAGGATTGTTTTGGGTGTGTTGGGCTGACTCATAAAAAATACTGTATTTTGAATAAGCAATATTCGAAGGAGGAATATGAAAAATTGAGCGCAAAGTTGGTTGAAAAGATGAAAGATGCTGGGGAGTATGGAGAATTTTTCCCTCTTGAGGTGAGTCCTTTTAAATTTGAAGAGACCGCTGCGTATATGTACAATCCTGGAGGATGGAAGTAAAAAAATGCAAAAAATGCGGAGAGAAGTTTGAGATTACTAATGAAGATCAGAAGTTTTATGAAAGACTAAATTTCCCTCTCCCTACTTTATGCCCTGCAGATCGGCAAAAAAGAAGGTTGGCGTGGAGAAATGAATGGAATTTATACAAAAGCAAATGTGACAAGACTGGGGGACAAATCATTTCTTCTTATCCTGTCGGGACTTCTTTCCCTGTTTTTGAGTATGACGAATGGTGGAAAGATGATTGGAATGCTTTGGACTACGGCCAAGAAATAGATTTTAACAAACCTTTTTTTGGTCAATTTAAGGAATTGTTGAATAAAGTGCCGCGCATGAATATTTCGACTGGTCATAATGAGAATTGCGACTACGTTAATTACACTAATTATTCTAAAGATTGTTATTTGGTGTTTGGATGCCATGCTTCTGAAAAGTGTTTCTTTTCTTGGAGAGTCCATCATAGTCTGGGCTGTTATGACTGTGCCCAGTTAACTAAGTGTAAATACTGTTATGAATGTATTGATTGTGAAAATTGTTACGAATTATTTTTCAGTCAAAATTGCCAGAATTGCACCGGTAGTAACTATTTGTTTAACTGTCGTTCCTGCCAAGATTGTTTTCTTTGCTGTAATCTTGTCCACAAGAGATATTGTATTTTGAACGAGCAACTTTCCGAAAAAGAATATGAGAAAAAATTGGAAGAATTTAAGAAAATGGATTCGTTTGAGTTATATAAAAAACTTGATGATTTGAGATTTAAACTTCCGCAAAGAGCTTTGACAATGATTAATTGTCAGAATTGTAGCGGTGATTATTTAACTAATTGCAAGAATTGCAGAGATGTATTTACCGCCGTTGAGTGCGAAGATTGTACGTATTTATTTTTAGGAGAAAATACGAAAGATTGTTTTGACTGTGATATGACCGGCTGGCCGGCAGAACTTTGTTATGAAGGAATTAGTACTTGTGTGAATGCCTACGCTAATTATTTTTCTTCTCTTTGCTGGTCTTGCAATGATATTTATTACTGTGATTCTTGTTTTAATTCTCACAATTTATTCGGATGCATAGGATTGAAAAGAAATGAATATTGCGTTTTAAATAAACAATATTCTAAGGAAGATTATAAAAAGACTATTTTAAAACTTATCGAACACATGAAAAAAACTGGTGAATACGGGGAATTCTTCCCCTTAGAATTAAGTCCTTTTAAGTATGAAGATACTGTTGCGGATCATTTGTAATCCAAAATGGCCGTAGATTCGTTTGCTTTTTATTGCTTTTCGCATAGTATCTTGTTGTTATTAATAACTTAAAATTATGAAGTCTCTCTCTTTTAAAATGCTCTTTTTGCTTTTTTTAGTTGTTTTGATTTTCGTTTTATTTGAAAATTTTTCATTTATTTCTTACAGACTCTCTTTTTTAACGCTTGGTCCTGTTTTCTTTTTTGATTCTATCGTCATTATTGGCGGAACGATGATAAGAGGATTCGCTTTTCCATTACTTTTTGTTGTCCCGTTTTTTGTAATGGCGTTGGTTTCTTACAAATATTTTCTGGGTTGTTCCGTTAATAGAGTTTTTATAATTTTAAGCGGTATTGCCACATGGGCTGTTAGCGTCCTTCTCCCTTTTATTTATTTCGTTAATACTTGCCATAGCGAGCAATGTTTAGGGATTGTGGTGCTTTTTCCGCTCATGGCTATTTCCCTCGTTGTTCTTTTGGCGATTGGGATATTCCTTCACGTGTCTGCGAAAAATCCCGAGTCTAAATTCTTTAAATCTTTCGTTAAAATCATAAATTGGGCCATTATTCTCTCTTCTGTAACTCTTGCGATTTTTATTCTCGGCTTGTTTGCTAATTCTTTATTTAATAAATCTGATACAGATTGGGGCGTCGGACACATGGCTCTGACCGACGGCCCCGATTTCTGCGCGTATCATTCTAACCCCGAGGAGTGTCTTGTTGATTCCGCTCTTGCCGTCATTCAAACTGATTATTATCAACAAAAGGATCCTTTTGTTTTTTGCGATGCCTTCACGGATGTAAAAAAGCAGGCTGATTGTTACTATTTGATAGTTCAAGATCAAGCACGAAAAGAATATTCTTTGCTTTCATATGCAATTACCGACGATCTTTATAATCAGGCGTACGGTTCCTGTATTGGTTCCGATGATGACTTTGATCTATGTTTTAGGGAATGGGCTATTAAGATTCTAGGTGATGTCGATTTCAAGAGTGAAGTTAAAGCGTTTATTGACCTTGAGAGCGAATTTAAAATAAAGAGTTTGTCCGTGTGCGAAAGATTCAATGACGAGATCGAGGATCAAAAGGCTTGTTCCAACAAACTTCTTGGTGATTATTTAAAGTGGGCTACTGATTGGGATAAACAGTTTGAATCTGAAGCGAGGGCCTATCACATACAGGATACCATTGATACCGTTATCAATAAGAAAAAATAAGGTTCTGTGATGACAAGAAAATGCAAACATTGCGAGAGGGATTTTGAGATTACCGATAGTGATCAGAATTTTTATAAAAAGATTAAAGTGCCGGAGCCGACATTTTGTCCGCAGTGCAGGATGATGAGGAGGATGAGGTTCCGAAATGAGCATTCGCTTTATCGAAGGAAGTGTGATTTTTGTAAGAAAGATATTATTTCCGCTTATAGGCCGGATGCGGTTCATCCTGTGTATTGCGCGGATTGTTGGTGGGGAGATAAGTGGGACGCTTCGAAATATGCGATGGATATTGATGTTGATAAGCCGTTTTTTGAGCAATATAAAACTTTGATGGATCGTGTTCCGAGGCTTGGGCTTGCGGTTGTTACTTCGCGATCTGTCAATTGCGACTTTTGCAATTATATAGATTTTGCGAAGAATTGTTACCTTTGTTACGGGAGTGTGCAGGTTGAAGATTGCATGTATGGAAATCCTTATGAGTCTAAGGACTGCGTTGATTCTTTTTTGGTTCGTGAAAGTGAACTTTGCTATGAGTGTGTTGACTGCGAGAAAATGTACAACTCTGATTTTTGCCAATCTTGCGAAGGGTGCACGGACTTAGTGGCGTGTTATGAGTGTCAGGGGTGCAATGATTGTATTGGATGTACAGGTTTAAAAAGGCAGCAATATTGGATCGCTAATAAAAAATATTCTAGGGACGAGTATTTTAAGACAAAGTCTATTTTGAAGTTGAATACTACTGAAGGAGTTAGTAAGGCCAACAATTATCTTGCTGAGCAAAAATTAAAATTTCCTCATAGAGCGTCGCGTATTTTAAAATCTGAAGATTGCACGGGAAACTTTATTGTGAATAGCAAAAATGCCAAATACTGCTTTGATGTTAAGAAATTGTGGGATTGTTCGTATTGCGCGCAGGTTATCGACGGGAAAGATTCTTATGACGTGAATTATTGTGAATATTTTGAACTTTGTTATGAGCACATAGGGTTTGATGAAAATTATAATGTTAAATTTTCTTTGATAAGCGGAAACTGCAAAAATTGCGATTACACTGATTTTTGCCAGAGCTGTACGGATTTGTTTGGGTGTATTTCGATGAGAAATGCCAAGTATTGTATTTTGAATAAAGTTTACGAAAAGGAAGAGTATGAAAAAATTGTTTCCGAATTGAGGAAAAAAATGACCGAACGCGGCGAGTATGGAGAGTATTTCCCGATGGAGATAAGCCCGTTTAGGTATGAAGAGAGCGTGGCGGGGGATTATTTTCCAACTTGATTTTAAAGGAGATTCCTGATAAAAGGACAGTTGAACTATTCTGGCAGGATAGCTCAGTTGGTTAGAGCGCGGGACTCATAAGCCCGAGGTCGGCGGTTCAATTCCGCCTCCTGCTACCAGTTTGTTCTAAGCGATAAATGTCTTTTCGGTGTTTAATTCTTAAGATCACAAGGATATTTATTTCAAGATTTTCGTTGTCCAGCATAAAAATTACCCTGTAGTCCCCTATCCTAAATCTGTATCTTATTGGGATGAACCCGTGCAATTGTTTCGCGAAATCTAATGGTGATTCTTGCTGCGCGTAGAATTCTACCTTTTCGATTATTCTTTTTGCTGTATTGACATCTAATTTCTTTAAATCCAGTCTTGCCCATTTGTTGTATACTATTTTGTACATAATTTTAGAGTAATCCAAATTCTTTCATTATTTCTTCTTGAGTGTAATATTCTCCTCTTCTGTAACTTGCTTCAGCTTCATCTAATTCTTGCCTAAGTTTTTCCATTGCGAATTCCTTCTCGTCGATTGGAGAGACTTTTAAAACCGGAACATTTTTCTTAAGGATGACGTACTGAATTCCTTGTGCTGCGGCTGTTCTCGTGTAGGTGGCTAAATTTTGCCTAAATTCCTTCATTCCTATAAATTTTGTAATCATATTGTTGATTTTAAGATGTACCTTAAGTGTACATTATAAAATCAATATTTTCAACACGATAATAACAGTCAATTCTTACATTTTTCTTAAATCTATCTTAATTTTTCGCTAATTCTCTTTACTAATTTCTCAAATCCTTTTCTAGTAACCGCTGAAACTAGGGCGGAGTTTTTTGGGATTCTTTTTGGGATTTTCGGGAGGTTGTCTGTCTTGTTTAAAACATTTATATAGGGTTTGTTCTCGCAGCCAAGGTCTTTTAAAATTTCTTCGACAACTTTGATTTTTGTTATTGCTTCCGGGTCAGATATATCTATGACGTGGAGGATTAAATCAGCTTCACGGACTTCGTCCAGGGTTGCGAGGAAAGATTGTATCAAAAAAGGCGGGAGATCTTTGATAAATCCGATTGTGTCGGCGACAAGGACTTTGCCGAAATTTTGAATGTACATATCCCCTATTTTTGTATCGAGTGTCGCGAAAAGTTTGTTGGCGATGTAAATATCTTTTTTGTTCGTTAAAGCTTTTAACAAAGTTGATTTGCCGCTGTTTGTGTAGCCGACTAACGCTATTGTTTTTAAATTTTTTCTTCTTCTTACGTCGCGTTGATTCTGGTGTTGGATTTTTATCTTTTCCAATTGGGCTTCGAGAATGTTGATTTGGCCTCTCAAATGACGCTTTTTTTGCTCCAGGAATTTTTCTCCGGGGCCGCGGACGCCGGTCATTCCCCCGCTTGAAGCTCCTCCTCCTCTCTGTTGCGAAAACGACGTGCCTTTCCCGTAAAGCTTTGGAAATTCGTGATGAAGTTTCGCTAATTCTATTTGTAATTTTGCTTCTCTCGTGACTGCATGTTTTTCGAAAATTTTTAAAATTAAATCTACCCTATCCCAAACTTTCGCGCCAAAAATCGCTGAAAGATGCAAGACCTGGCTTGGCTTTAAAATGTTATTGAAGATTACAACGTCTATTTGGAGCTCTCTTGCCGTTCCCGCTACTTCAATGGCTTTTCCTGTGCCCAGGAACGTCTTTGCGGATGGCCTGCCGCGTTTTTGAATTACTTTTTTTACTACTATTCCGCCAAGCGTATCAACAAGACTGCTTAATTCTTCCAGCGAGCTATTAGCCTTGGGCGGAATTACGTCAACCAAAATAGCTTTGAGTTTCCCTTTGTCCATTGATAGAATTTTTCCATGATAAACATTATTCTTCAAGCTCTTTATTTTATGTTCCCGGCGTATATGGCTAATGCCGTGCCGAATTTTTTGCCGCATTTTAAGATGGGGCGGGTACTGGATTCTCCTATTGATTTGGGGCGAAAATTATTTGGCGTAAGGATTTTTGGAAACAATAAAACCGTAAAGGGGGTTTTGTTTGGAACTTTGTTTGGAGTCGTGACCGGGCTTTCACAGTACTATCTTGCCAATGCTTTTGGATATTCTCTTTATGAGGCCTTGATAATAGGTTTTTTGCTTGGATTTGGGGCTTTGGTTGGAGATGCGGTGAAAAGTTTTATTAAGAGACGAGTTGGCATTAAGCCTGGGGCTCCTTTTCCTGTTTTTGATCAAATAGATTTTGCGATTGGCGCTCTTTTTTTCGTTTCGATAGCCGTAGATTTTTCTTGGAAATTTTTGGCTGTTATTTTAATAATTTCTCCTATTCTTCCGGTAATAGCTAATATCATCGCTTACTTTTTGAAGATTAAGAAGGTTTGGTGGTAAGGGCTGCGACGCTCATTGGACATCTTCGGCGTCTAAGGTTTGGTGGTAGGAGGAGGGGTTTTTGTAGTTTCTTCTTTAGCTTGGGCTAAAATTTTTGCCATTGGATTGTCAGCTGCCGCTTGATTTGGCATACTTGGCAAAACGGCTGTGTCTATTGGCGCCGAGTTTAAGTCTATTCCAATCCTTGCGGCTATTTCCTGTGTTACGAAATCGCTTTTTCTTCCGTATTTCATTCTTGAATATTCCTTTACTATTTTCGCGACTTTTTCGTTTGCTCCTTTTACGTCGTAAATTGTGTCCATTGAGAATGGGCGCGAAGTTGTGCTGTTTATGTTCAATTTCACGTATTGCTTATAATTTGAAATACCTATTATGTCTTGTTCCGTCAATTCCGGCGCGAATTCTTTTGCCAAATATTCCGCGTCGTCCGCGCCCACCTTAAATGCACTTAATGATCCCACATTACCAAATACCGCATCTCTGATTTGCGTCGACGTAACACCAAATTTAGTTGTTACAAGCTGGTTTATATACTGATGAGCCATTATCAAACTCAGGTGATACTTTCTTGCTTCCGAGAGAATCGAGCAAAAACTTTCTGTCGCAAAATTCTGGAACTCATCCACGTACAGCAAGAAATCTTTTCTGTCTTTTTCCGGTATGTCCGCACGACTCATTGCCGCCATTTGAATTCTTGCTACCAGTACAAGTCCCAATAGTTGTGTATTTAAATCTCCCGTTTTACCTTTTGAAAGTTTTACAAGTAGAACTTTTCCCTCATCCATTATTTTTCTGAAGTTGAATGCGGATTTTGTCTGGCCAATCGTACTGCGCATGATTGAATTAGTGATAAATGGGCCGAATTTCGCGCTGAAATACGGGATCATTTCCTCTCTTTCGCGCGCACCCGTGTTCGCGTATTCATTCTGCCAGAAAGATTTGACTACCGGGTTTGTGATTTTTTTAACTTTGTATTTCATGAAAGGTTCATCTACGAAAATCCTTGGCACATCGATTAGAGTCGCTCCTTCTTCAAGATCTTCCATGAGAGTCAAGCACGCGTTTCTAAAGTAATGCTGGATACGCGGACCAAATATTTCATCTCCGAAAAGTTTGATAAATATTTCTGTGGCCTGACTGGACGCCAAGTCCATTTCGGCCGGAGTTGATGCTTCGAGGATGTTTAATCCCATCGGACGTTCTGTGTCCGAGGGGTCAAATATAATTATGTCTTTTGCTCTCTCCTTTGGAATAAATTCCAAAATGTCGTCGATAAGATCGCCATGCGGATCTATGACCGCCACGCCTTTTCCTCTTTGTATATCCTGGCGTGCCATGAAAGATATAAAATTAGATTTACCGGTACCAGATTTACCTATGATGTAGTGGTGGCGGTTTCTATCTTTGTCTGCAAAGTAAATGTCTTTCGCTTTTCCTCTGTATACGTTTCTGCCGAGTAAAATTCCTTCTTCCGGCTCTGCTGAATTTAGTGGCGGCGGTAAAACTTTGTACAAAAGCCATCTGATTGTCGGGCTTGTATTGTATCTGCTGTTTGGAAAATGAAATAAGCTTGCCAACTCTTCTTCTGCCATAATCGATATTTTCTCGTGGAAAAATGGGAATCCGAATACCAAAAGTCTTTTATTGAAATTTCTCAGCATTATTTTGTCGTTCAGGCTGTCCACGACGAATACTCTCCGTGTTTGGAAATAATTCATCGATGGGTCTTTGAACAGGTTTAAGGCGACTATCATGTTGTTTGACAGTTCTTCCGCTCTATCTTCCGTTTTTGCTGTCGCTATGATTCTTATAATTGTGTCAAAACCTGCCTGCTGTGCTTTTTCTCCAATCGATTTCGCCACTTCTTCTTTTGTTTGGAGCATTCTCACGTATCCGCTTTCGACTTCCTTTAGTGGAGCCATCTCTTTGAATTTTTCGTAGCCGAAAATTATTCCGGCTAAGAACGCGTATATTTTACCTATTACTGGGATGCTTGTTATTGTACTTGTTTTTCCTCCTTGGAAGTAAAACGATCCTTGTTTTTCGGCTTGTTTTTGCCAACTTTCACTTTTTGGGCTTATTACTATCTGGAAAGCGGCCGTCTCATCTTTTGCCATATTGGAAAAAACGTTTGTCAGGTTATTCAGAGGATCGTTTTCAATTTTTTTGAATGTTTTAATAGAGAACCAGAACGGATTTTTTTCGTACGCATAGAAGCATTTGAGTTTATTGTTTTCGGGAAGGATTTTGTACGGATCAACTTTGATAACTTCCGCATCCGCGTAGTATGAAGTGATCTGTTTTTCCACTGTGTCCGCGTAATATCTCGGGGTTGTCACGTAAAAGTTTACGTTTTTGTCTTCTGCAACCAATTCGAATGTAAATACGTTATTTTTTAAAATTCTTGTTTTTATTACATTCCAAAGGTTCATTTCCCTTGTTTCTTCCAAGTTTCTGAAGAATTGAGCCATGATTGAGATTTTTTCACGGAAATCTTTTTCAACCTCTTTTTCTTTGTCTTTTTGTGAGTCTTCGCGAGGCATTGTTATCCTAAAGAACACTCGGTCTTTGAGCGAAATTTCCGCATAAACCCTTCTTGAAATTTTGAGTCCCAAGCATATCGCCAAAATTCCCCCAACTATCCATAAAAGGATCTGCAAAGGATGGGCTAAGATGAACTCCCAAATTGATTTTATAATTTCTGCCATCCTAATATTCTACCAGAAAATGGCAGTTTTATCAAGAGAGGAGAGAGTCTATCTCATCTATTTTTACTCGTTTTTGCTTGGTTGTGTCGCGATCTCTCAAAGTTACGGCTTTGTCTGTTAAGGTGTCGTAGTCTACGGTTATGGCAAAAGGTGTACCGATTTCGTCTTGCCTCCTGTAGCGTTTGCCGATTGCACCGGAATCGTCGTATTCAACCTTAAATTTCTTCTTTAAATCATTGTAAATTTTCTCGGCCACTTTGGTTAATTCAGGTTTTTTCATTAATGGGAGGATTGCCGCTGTTACAGGAGCGACTTTTGGAGAAAATCTCATCACCACCCTGTCTTCATTGTTAACTTTGTCTTCGTCATAAGCATCCAATAAAACAGTGAGGATTGTACGTTCAACCCCAAAAGACGGTTCGATCACATGCGGAAGATACTGTTTGTTTGTCATTGGATCGAGATATTTTAGGTTTTCTTTTGAATAGGTTTCGTGCTGTGTCAGGTCAAATTGCCCCCTATCCGCCAATCCCATCAATTCCCCCCAACCAAATGGGAATTTGTACTCAACGTCCACCGTCATTGAAGAATAATGCGAGAGCTCTTTTTGATCGTGTTCGCGGAAGCGCAGATTTTCCTTCTTTATTCCTAGGTTCAAAAACCAGTCGAAAACTTCTTTTTTCCACTCATCAAACGTTTTTTTGACTGTTTTTTTGTCGTCCGCTTCCATAAAATACTCAATTTCCATTTGTTCAAACTCTCTTGTTCTGTACGTGAAATTCCCAGGGGTGATCTCGTTTCTAAACGCTTTTCCAATCTGGGCTATTCCAAATGGGATTCTTTTTCTACAAGTTTGGATTACGTTTTTGAAATTGATAAAAATCCCTTGTGCTGTTTCCGGTCTTAAATAAATTAATTCAGTCGCGTTTTCGATAACTCCTTGGTGAGTTTTAAACATTAAGTTAAACGATCTTGCTTCTGTGAATTCCATCGACCCGCATTTTGGGCAGGCAATTTTGTTCTTTTTTATAATTTCGCTTATTTCTTTTAGAGATTTCCCCGCCGCCGCCTCTACTCCTAATTTTTCTTCTATTAATTTGTCACCGCGGACACGCTCCTTGCATTTTTTGCAGTCCATTAACGGATCAGTGAATGATTGCAAGTGGCCGGATGCTTCCCAGACTTTTGGATTTAATAAAATTGCGGAATCAAGCCCAACCATATCGCTTCTTCCGGTAACGAATGTTTGCCACCAGTAATTTTTTACATTGTTTTTTAGGGCTACTCCATATGGTCCATAGTCCCAAGTGTTTGCCAATCCGCCATATATTTCCGATCCCGGGAATATAAAACCTCTCCTCTTACAGAGAGCGACCACTTTTTCCATCAAATTATTTTGCATTGTTTTTGTTTTTAAAATCTAAGAGAGCATTTGATAAAACTTTCAGGAAAGATTCCGCGGTCTTGTGAGTCATGTTTAACCTGCTCACTATTTTAATTGTTGGTTTTGGGGCATTTGGAAGAGTGTATCCCATGTCCAAAACGCATTCATTTCCATTGAAGTGAACGGAAATCGCATTAACAAAATGTCCCGATTCCGTGTCTTCAGAGATTTTCACCATATATTCTTTTTTTTCTTCCGCCATAATGAGTGTTGTTATAGAGATAATTGTTTGCACGCCGAAAGATAACACACCCTGTTGTATAAATCAAAACAACACTTTTGATACCGGTTTTTTCTCTATCCTTAGCCTTTTTCTTTGTTTCCGTTTTTAACGAGTTGAGTTTTTCTTTCTGTTGTAGGATATTTCTACTCCTATGCTTTCGGCTATTATCACATCAAGCTATATCGCGTCCAAAGGTATCCAAAAAGCCTTTGATTTTTGCAGTTTAAAGACCTTGATATATAAGACAGATTTCTCCATTACTGATAACTATGAATTTCTTTACCATGATGGAATTTTTGTACATTTAGTTGACCCGACTGAAAAACATCTCAACTTTTGTCTTCACTTGAAAAATTCGTATCCCGGAAAACCAATTTTTTTATTGATTGAAGCCAAAAGGCTCAAGATCGTTAATGAATTTCATAAGAGATTGAGGATCCCCATTTTTCTTTCTCCTTTTGCTTTTAGAACAATAGTGGCCACTTATAATAATTCCGCTGTTTTTGAGCTTGACCGTTCCTTTAAACATAAAACGGCAGGGAACTGTGTTGTTTTAAATTCTTCAAAAAGGGAACTTTTGTTTGGGGCCAAAAAAAGAATCAGGCTCGTCAATAAAGAATTCCTTATTATGCGTTTTCTTTTTACTCATAAAGGGCAAGTTGTTTCAAAGATAGACCTATTTGAATTTGTTTGGGGAAAAAATCTTTTAACCTCCACTTCAACCATCGACACACATATGAGCAGGCTTAGAATGAAATTAAAAAAGCATTTCAAAATTGATTTTATTACGACTATCCATGGAGCCGGATATATCCTTGAATGACGAAAAATTTGAAAACAACAAATCAATTTGTAAATTCTAACAAGACATTTTTTTTGCCAAACAGGCAAAAAGTTTTTATAATTCCGGCGTTAAGTAAAAACCTTTACCCTCAAAACCTATGATCAATCCAATTGCGTCAAATCAATCTCTCGATCTGAATTCTACTCTTGCGGAGGTTGGTGCGATTGTCAAAAATCTTTTACTTCTTCTCTCCGATAAGGAGAAAACGGTTGTTGTCAGAAGGTTCAATTTAGATAATACGAGGAAGCATACTCTTGAGGAAATCGGGAAAGAGTTTTCTGTGACTCGTGAACGTATTCGCCAAATTGAAAAAAACGCTTTGGCAAAAATGCGCAGAAATGTTTTTAATACCGCTCTTACCCAGATTCATAAGTTCTCCGATTCTTATGTTAACGAATGCGGCGGTGTTGTTAGAGAAGATATCCTTATTTCAAAGCTTTTATCAAATGTTCCTGGCCGCGACGGACAGGTCGACACAAACGCTTTGAGACTTTCTCTTTCTTTGCATGACGGGCTTGAATGCGTCGGAAACACAATCGATTTTTATCCATACGTGAAGAACAAAAATATTCCTGATTTTTCTTTAAAAACTTTGTCTCACAAAGCTGTGAATCAATTGCATAAGTATGGCGATGTGAAGCCATTGTCTAGACTGGAAAGAGATTTGGAGAGTCTGCTTAAAGGTTCAAATCTTTCCGGCAAATCTTTTAAGTCTTTGATGCAGATAGATAAGAGAACAAAGATAATCGATGAAGATAAAATTGGGCTTTATGAGTGGAGGCATATTCACCCCAGAACTTTGAGAGACAAGATATTGTTTATTTTGAGATCAGAAAAAAGTCCAATGCATTTCTTGGACATTGCCGACAAAATTTCCGGCAGAAGCTTTGATAACAGAAAAGTCAATATCCAAGCCGTTCATAACGAATTGATTCGTCATCCGCAATTTGTTCTTATCGGTCGCGGGATCTATGCGTTAAAAGAATGGGGATACGAGAAAGGCACTGTCGCTGAAGTTATAAAGAAAATCTTGAAACAGAAAGGTGAAATGAGCCAAGAACAAGTGATTCGCGAGGTTTTGAAACAAAGACAAGTCAAAGAAATTACGATAATTTTGGCTCTCAAAAATAACGCTTGTTTTGAAAGAACCGGCCGCAAAGTTTATAAATTAAAAAGAGGTTAAATCCTGATGAAATTTTCTTTGTTTTGATCGTATTCGGCTTCTAATGCCGGTAGTTTTTGGAGAATATTTTCCACCGCTTCGTCCCTGCTTTTGTAAAAAGTTTTTCGTTTCGCTTTTTTGTATATTCCAATTACCGCTCCGTTGTTTGGGTTTGTTTCTAGGATTTCTTCGCAGACTTGCATAGCTTCTTCGTATTTTTTTAATTTCATTAATGTAAAGAGACTGTTTTCTCCGGCATAGATAAATTCTTCCATATCTTCTATTTGGCTGCCCGTTTTTCTCCTTTTTATGTAGGCTCTGAGGTTTTTTGTGATTTCTGACGTTGCGTCAATGTTCTCTAGTCCCTGGATGAAGTTTTCTATATCTTCAAATTTTTCGGAATCCAACAGATCTTTTTTATTTTTAATTTCTTTTTCAATCAAAATTGTTTTTACGTCTTTTATTAATTTTTGAATATTTCTGTTGGATTTATTTTCGTTTTCCAGTCTGTCTGCGGCTTGAATGAATTGGGGATACTGATCCCCGTCTATGAGCTTTTTCAAATATTCGTACTGTTTTTTTATGAATTCCTTTTCCGCTTCTTCAAGTTTTTCTTTGTATGCTGTTTGGAATTTTCTATAGAGATCTTTTAGGTCTTCATTGTTTGGAGCAAGTGTCAGCGTATCTTTTATCAATCTCAGTGATTGCTCGATTTCACCTTGTCTGAAGAGGTTTTTCGCTTGTTTAATGTTATCTTTTACTTCTTTTTTGTTTTTGTCTAAAAGTTGCTCTTCAAGGTTTTCTTTTATTTTTTGTAGAGATTTTTCGTTTGGGAATTTCTGCAAAGCCTCTTTGCATTTTTCAAAAGCTTCTTCTAACTTGCCTCCGGCGACGAGGACCTCAATGTTTCGCTCGAATTGTTGAATGAACGCTTCGTTATCCATCGTATTATTATACCTGAAAATGGGGAGAAAAGGAAGGCTGTTAGGCACTTTGCAGCTTAGAATTTTTCTTCAGGCTCAGCTCACCCCCCGCTTAAAGCGGGGGGATATCGATTCGCCTTACGAATAAATTCTAAGCTGCGTACATACTCAAATTCGCACTACGAATCAATCCACGATTGCAAAGCTGATATTCTTAATTCTTCACTTAAAGGGATTTTGCCTCTTCCTTTAACTTCTTCAATGATTCTAGTGATTCCTCTAATCTAATCTGTTCTTTTTCAACAACCTCTCTCGGGGCGTTGTTTAGGAAACCTTTGTTGGAGAGTTTTGATTTTAAGGCACCGATATCTTTTTCGAGGGTTTCGATGGATTTTTTGAGACGGGATTTTTCTTTTTCTACGTCGACCATGCCGGAGAGCGGGAGGTAAATTTCGACTCCTGTTAAGAAAATTGATTTGGATTTCTCGATTTTTTTGCCTTTTTCTTCAACTTTTAATTCTTCCAATCTTGCCAAACGTTTTATTGGTTCGGCGTTTTTTTCTATTTCCTTTGCGTGTTTTGAGTAAATAACGGCTTGGATTTTTTTGCCTGGGTCGACTTTGTAGTCGGCGCGGGCTTTTCTTATTTCGGAAATTATTTCAAAAATTCTTCCGACTAATTTTTCTTCTTTTTCAAATTCAAATTTCTTTTGGTGTTTTGGCCACTGCTCGCCCATCAAAAGATTTTTCTTCTTTAATTCTTCCCAAATTACTTCTGTTACGAATGGGACGAATGGGTGGAGAAGTTTTAATAATGTTTCGAGAACATATTTTAGGACAGATGGATTTTTTAATTCGCCTTTTGACGCTTCCAAATACCAATCGCAGAATTGAGACCAAAAGAAATCATAAATTTTTGTTCCTGCATCTGAGAAGCGGTAGTTTTCGATTTCTTTTGAAGATTCTTTGATCAATCTGTTTAACTTTGAAACGATCCATTTATCGAAGTCGGATTTTATTTCAAATTTCCCATCTTCCAAATTCATCAAAACGAACTTGGATGAGTTCCAGATTTTGTTTACGAAATTTCGGTATCCGGCGATTTTTTCTTCGTAGACGCGGATGTCGTTGCCTGGAGTACCACCAATGACCAAGCTGAGTCTGACTGAGTCTGTTCCGTATTTACTTATCATGTCGAGAGGATCGATGCAGGTTTCCGGCTTGGATTTACTCATTTTTTCGCCGTTTTTGTCGCGAATCAAACCGTGGAGGTAGACATTTTTGAATGGAACTTGGCCAGTTGCGTAGGTTGTCATCAAAATCATTCTTGCGATCCAGAAAAACAAAATGTCATAGCCTGTTTCGAGCACGCTTGTTGGATGAAAATATTCAAAATCTTTTGTTTTTTCCGGCCAGCCCAAGGTTGAAAACGTCCAAAGCCCTGATGAGAACCATGTGTCTAATGTATCTGGATCTTGATGAAACTCTGCTGAATTGCATTTTTTACATTTGCCAGGATGTTCTTTTGAAACGACTATTTCTCCGCATTTTTTGCAGTACCAAACAGGGATTCTGTGGCCCCACCAAATTTGGCGGGAGACGCACCAGTCGCGGAGATTTTCCATCCAATGAAAATAAGTTTTATTAAATCTTGATGGAATGATTTTTATTTCACCTTTTCTTACAACTTCCAATGATTTTTCCTTTAAAGATTTGTTCCCGAGTTTTTTTACTTTTTTATTTACGTCTACAAACCATTGTTCGGAAATTTGAGGTTCTATTACCGCGCCACATCTGTAACAAACTGAAAGTTTGTGTGGATAATCCTCAACTTTTTCCAAAAGTCCCATTTTTTCCATGTCAGCGAGAATCGCTTTGCGGCATTCCAGGGTGGTCATGCCGGCATATTTGCCGCAGTTCTCCATCATTTTCCCTTCCTCGTTGATAATCTTTTTTGCTGGGACTTTGTGGCGCATTGCAATTTCAAAATCTGCGATACTGTGAGCCGGTGTTACTTTTACCGCGCCAGAGCCGAATTCCGGATCTACCGCTTCGTCCCCTACCACTACGACTTCGAATTCACCAAGCACTCCTGGAATTTTGTATTTTTTCCCAATCATACTTTTGTATCTCTTGTCTTTTGGGTGGACTGCAACGGCAGTGTCTCCAAGTTTTGTTTCCGGTCTTGTAGTAGCTAATGTGAAGGGTCCATATTTTATCCAGTATAACTTCCCTATTTCATCCTTGTACTCAACTTCATCATCTGCCAAAGTTGAGCCGCAGCGAGGACACCAATTCACTATTCTACCGCCGCGATATATTAATCCGTCGTTGTACATTTTTATAAAAACATCGCTGACTGCGTTGGAAAGCCCTTCATCCAACGTGTATCTTTCACGGGTCCAATCGCATGAGCTCCCCATTTTTCTTATTTGTTTGCGAATCGTGCCCTGTGAATTTTTTACATATTCTCTGACTTCGTGAAGGAATTTTTCTCTGCCTAAGTCGTGTCTGGAAATTCCTTTTTTCGACAATAATTGTTCGACTTTATTTTGAGTTGCGATCGCAGCGTGATCTGTCCCCGGAAGCCAAAGAGCGGAGTCGCCTTTCATTCTGTGGTACCTAATCATTATATCTTCTACTGCCAACATCATCGCGTGACCGAGGTGTAACTGGCCGGTCGCGTTTGGTGGAGGCATTGAAATAGTAAAAGATTTCTTTTTTTTATCAATAACCGGAGTGAAAAGTCCTGAGTCTTCCCATTTCTTGTAAATTCCATCTTCGTATTTACCGGCTTCGTATGCCTTTTTTAAATCTTCATTCATGGCTGGAAGTTTATATCAACGGTTTCATTTTTACAATCTTTGTAGTATAATTAAAGCATGACAAGTACTAGTGGTATGCCCCACGGACACTCTGAGGAAAGGAACGAATCCATTCGTGGTCCTGAGGCTAAAGTGAAAAAAATTGAACACCAAAAAGGGGTCGATCATTTGAGGCCTCATCTTGACGCGGCTGCCCAGAAAACAGCTGAATACGTTGAACTTGGCGAATCCGCGGAAGTCGCGGGTGAAGTTTCCGAGGTTTTGAGCAAACAAAGAGATCAACAAGGCAATGGCTCTGTTGGTGGAATTTCAAAAGGCGCTAGCGCAAAAATTACTGCCGCTCAAATTAAAGCTGATCTGCTTAAAAAAGCTCCCTCTCAAGAAGTAATGCTCAAAGAAGTTAAAAAAGAAATTGAAAGAGAAATCGATTATCTTCACAAGAGAGCTCGAAAAGCTTTGGGCGGAGGATCTTTCAGCGCATTTGAATTGAATAATATAGTTAAAAAGATTCGCGAACTAAAAGCCCTCCTTCTTACTATTGCAAAAGCAACCGCTGAAACAATAAAAACTTTGTGGCTGAGATTTGTCCACGGAGTTATGTAAGAAATTTTATGGACAGGAATGCTTTAAAAAATTTGACCCATAACGCAAAAGATTTTTTGCATGTGACGAAGCCGGATTATAAACAATGGGTTTTTCGATATACTTTTTTGGAGTTGGAAAAGGATCTTGGCGAGAACGGAGATGTGACGAGCCAATCCGTTATTAAAGGTGATTTGGTAAAAGAGGGGGTTGTTTTGGCTGAAGAGGATGGGATTATTGCCGGGATTGAGGAAGTTAAATATTTTCTTGTGGATAGTGATCCCAGATTTAAGCCGAGAATTGGCGATTTGAGCGTTGAGTTCTTTAAAAAAGATGGAGAGAAAATCGCGAAGGGTGAGAAGGTTTTGAGTATAAAAGGTGAGGTGAAAGATATTCTTGCTGTTGAGAGAGTTGTTTTGAATTTGCTTATGAGAATGAGCGGAGTCGCGAGCTATGTTAAAAAAATAACTGAAATTGCGCCAGGAATTTTGATTACCCCTACGAGAAAAACTCTTTGGGGGCTTTTGGATAAAAAGGCCTGCAGTATTGGTGGGGGCGGAACTCATAGACTCAATTTGAGTGATGCTATTTTAGTAAAAGACAATCATTTGAAAGTTCTTGGCGGATCGGTAACTACTGCGATTAAAAATATCGCTGAGAAAAAAAATGAAGCTAGGTTTGTTGAAATTGAAGTTGAAAGTATTGAGGATGCGGTTTTGGCCGCTGAGGCGTTGGCTACTTTTATAAAAATCCCTTCGTGTGTTCTTTTTGATAACATGAGTCCTGCTGATATTTCCAGTGCTTTGAAGACCGTGAAGGACAAAGGATATTATGACAAAATTCTTTTTGAAGCTTCGGGGGGAATAACTGAAAAAAACTTGGTTGAATACGCGAAAACAGGTGCGGATATTGTGTCTATGGGGGCGATTACGATGGCTTCCAAATCCTTAGATTTCAGCTTTGATGTGAAGTGAGATGAAGATGGATGTGGAAGATTTCCTGCCCACCGTCTTTGCCCACTCTGAATAGAAGTTGATACCCGTCAATTCCTTTTGCTTTTGCCAAATCTTTGGCTTTTTTAATCATGTGGCCGATGATTTTTTCATCGCCTTCTTCTAGATCGGAGATTTTTGGAATGTGTTTTTTTGGAATTGTAAGCCAATGGGTTTTTGCGGCTGGGCGGATGTCTGGGAAGATCATGCAAAACTCGTCTTCATGCAAGATATTTGCAGGAATTTGTTTATTTATGATTTTGCAAAAGATGCAGTCGTCCATTTATTATTTCTTGGAAAGATCCAATTTATAAACTGCGCGGCCGACGCGGACAAATTGCGGGTTTTTCTGAAGATTAAGAGAAATTGTACCTTTTTTAACCTGTCTTTGTTTCAAAACTCCTTCTATGATTTCTTGCTTACTCATTGGGCTCTTTTTTCTCAAAAGTGCCTCAATCACATCCGCAACAGTTCCTTTGCTGTAGCCCCATTCTTTAAGAGCGTAAAGTCCTCTGCCTACCAAAACGAATTGGTCGTATCTAATCAATTCATTGTGAACAGCTTGAGTCGTGACAACTTTTTTATCAAAACCGGCTTCCGTAATTTTGTTTGCGATTTCAACGAAGTGGAGAGGTTTATTTGATTTCTTTAAAACTATATAAGCTTTGTCTCTAATACTTTTTGGATTGATATGTCTCCATTCCATAAGACCAAATCCTTCCGGAACCCTTTTAATTCTTAAGTCAGCTTCTAATGCTGAAATAAGCATAACGTCAGGATATTCTGTTTTGCTTTTAAGTTCCTGTTTAATAGCGGCCGCCAATTTTTGATCTTGGATGATTTCTTTTGCTTTTTTTAAACATTTCACTCCTTGGCTTAGAATTTTTTCGATGTCCGCCAATTCGATAGTTTTTACCTTCCAGAACGGGCGCAAAATGTTGTTTTTCTCAACTTGTTCGATTTCCGGATTGATACTTAATCCCAATCTAACTATATATTTATCTACTTCTTGGCTTGATAAAATCTTATTTAAAATTTCGGAGACAAGCTTGGTTTCCAACATAACTCCACCGCTGCTTTTTAGAATTTCATTTGCGAAATCGTTAACGACGCTTAACTTTGTGCTTCTTACTGTTCTCCTCAGTTTACCTAGCGCTATTTTTTCAATCTGTCGGATTCTTTCTCGTGTAACAGAAAATTGCTGACCGATTTTTTCCAGGGTCTGTCTTGGTTTATTGTTAAGACTGAAACGTTTCACTATTACTTCCTTCTCCTTGCTTGTCAGAACCATAAAAATTTCTTCCAGGATTTCGCTGAGGTTAATTTTTGTTGGTGTGGCCATGGTTAGTTTTATTTAGAAAAGCTGTAATAAGATAGCCCCAATGCAATATAGTGTCAAGCAAGAAAATTGATATTTTTGCAAGAAGGGTGTGAAGTGTATTCTTTTTCGTAAATCTTGTCAAATCTATTTTTTGTATTTTGATTTAGGTTTGACTATTTTTGGCTGGTTTTGTAGATTCTAAAAGTGTATTTTTAGGTTAAGCCCAGATGGCGGAACTGGTAGACGCGCTAGCCTTAGGAGCTAGTGGGGTAACACTCGTGAGAGTTCGAGTCTCTCTCTGGGCACCAACTGGAAACCCGAACCTGTTCGAGTTTCCAGGCCGTTTTTGCAATTGTTTTGACTATAAAAAATCATTACACTAGTGGCCGATGACGTACGTAAACTTACATGGACATAGCCACTATAGCCTTTTGGATGGACTCGGATCGCCAAAGAGGATTGTTGAGCGTGCGAAGGAACTTGGGATGCCGGCGGTGGCGATTACGGATCATGGAAATATGTATGGAGCGATTGAGTTTTATCAAGCGGCGAAGGAGGCCGGGATCAAGCCGATTGTAGGATGTGAAATTTATATGGCGAGAAGGTCGAGGTTTGATAAAGAAGCTCAAATTGATAATAAACCTTATCATCTCACTCTTTTGGTGAAGGATTTTAAGGGCTATCAAAACTTGATGGAGATTGTGACAAAGGCGCATCTCGAGGGATTTTATTATAAACCAAGGGCTGATTATGGTTTGCTCAAGGCTCACAGCGAGGGGTTGATTGCGTTGAGCGGCTGTCTTCAGGCACATTTGCCAAGAGCAGTTCTTTCCTCGAATACTGAAGAGGCTGAGGAAGTCATAAAGCAGCATATAGAGATTTTTGGTAAGGAAAATTATTTTCTTGAGCTTCAAGATCATCCTTTTACCGAAGATCAGGCAACTGCGAATGAAGCGATTATAAAATTGGCGAAAAAATTTAAACTTGGACTTGTTGCTACAAATGATTCTCATTACCCGAGACGTGAAGATGCTGAGGCTCATGATGTTTTGATTTGCATTCAAACTCAAACGACTATCGCTGATGAGACCAGGATGAAATATCTCGGAGACTATTCCATAAGGGAGGTGGCTGACATGGAAATTGCTTTTAAAGACACTCCGGAGGCTCTTGAAAACACTTTGAAAATAGCTGAAATGTGCAATTTGGAGCTTGAATTTGGAAAAAATTTAATACCCGCGTTTAAGACTCCGCAAAACGAGAATCCGGATGTTTATTTGTCTCAACTTTGCGATGAAGGATTGAAAGCGAGGTTTAAAAATGAGGACGTGCCGGCTGATTATAAAAAAAGGCTTGAATACGAATTAGAAACTGTGAAAAAAATGGGTTTTTCCACGTACTTTTTGATTGTTCATGACTTTGTGAAATTCGCGAAAGACGAAGGGATAGTTGTTGGGCCGGGGAGAGGATCCGCGGCCGGATCAATCATTGCGTATAGTTTGAAAATTACCGAGTTGGATCCGATTGCTCACGGACTTTTCTTTGAAAGATTTTTGAACCCGGAAAGGATTTCGATGCCTGATATCGATATTGATTTTGCGGATGACAGAAGGGCGGAGGTTTTGAATTATGTTATCGAAAAATATGGGCGTGAAAATGTTGCTCAAATTATTACATTTGGGACGATGGCGGCAAAGGCTGCTGTTCGTGACGTAGGAAGGGCGCTTGGCTTTCCGTATGCTGAGGTGGATAGATTGGCAAAACTTATTCCTCCGCCGGTTCTTGGCAAGCATGCTCCCCTTTCCGATTCAATAAAAGACGATCCAGATTTAAAAAATGATTACGAAAACAACCCAAGGTCTAAGAAAATTTTGGATTTTGCTATTCAGCTGGAAGGGACCGTCCGTCATGCCGGCACTCACGCTTGCGCGGTTGTTATCGCCGAAAATCCTTTGATTAAGTATACCCCGATGCAAAAGGCCGCCGGCGAAAGCGAAGATGTCATCACTCAATATTCCATGAAGCCTATTGAGAATATCGGGCTGCTTAAAATGGATTTCCTTGGGCTTAAAAATCTTACAATCATCGAGAAAACTAAAAAAATTGTAAAAAGGACTCATGAAACCGAAATCGACATTGCGAACCTGGACATGAATGATGAAAAGGCCTTTCAGTTACTGCAAAAAGCTGACACGACCGGCGTATTCCAACTTGAGTCCGCTGGCATGAGAAGATATTTAAAAGATCTTGAGCCTTCAAAATTTGAAGACATAGTCGCAATGGGGGCTCTTTATCGACCCGGGCCGATGGACTGGATCCCTAATTACATCAAAGGGAAGCATCATCCCGAAAAAGTCGCATACTTACATCCTTCTTTTAAAAGTATTTTGGCGGAGACGTATGGTGTCGCGGTTTACCAGGAGCAGATTTTACAAATCGCCAGGGATTTCGCGGGGTTTTCACTTGGGGAAGCTGATATTTTGAGAAAAGCCGTGGGTAAAAAAATTCCAAAACTTTTGGCTGAACAGAGAGAAAAGTTTGTTGACGGGGCTATCAAACAAGGACACAAAAAAGGATTCGCAGAGGAAGTCTTTGAAAAGGTTATCGAACCTTTTGCGGGGTACGGCTTCAATAAAGCACATGCGGCCTGTTATGGATTGATCGCTTATCAAACCGCATATTTGAAGGCGCACTACCCTACCGAATTTATGACGTCGCTTTTATGCAGTGATTATGGCGATACCGATAGGATAGTTTTGGAAATAAATGAATGTGAAGAAATGGGGATAAGCGTTTTGCCTCCTTCCATAAATGAATCTTTTGCGAATTTCACCGTGATAGACAATGAGACGATCAGGTTTGGGCTAATGGCTATAAAAGGTATCGGCGAAGGGTCTGTAAAAGAAGTTATAAATGTTAGGAACGCGGGTGGGTCTTTTAAAAACATTGAAGATTTCGCAAAACGAGTTCCTTTTAAAATTTTAAACAAAAAATTAATTGAGGCTTTGGCTTTGAGCGGAGCACTTGATGAATTTGGAGACAGAAAAAGGATAGCTGAGAGTTTCGAGGAAATTTCCGCGTACGCGAAGTACATCCAACAATCACAGGCTCAGGGACAAACTGATATTTTTGGGGCTCTTGATGAACAAGGTGTTGGTGAAAAACAAGAATTCCATTTTAAAAAAATTCCCGAATCCACTCCTGCCGAAAGGTTAAAATGGGAAAAAGAGTACTTGGGGATGTATGTTTCCGGACATCCTTTGGCCGGTTTAAAAAAATATTTAAAAAAGAAAGTTAATTTGATCGGCGAATTAACTAAAGCTCAAGTCGGGAAGATGATAAAAGTTGCCGGATTGGCTTCAGGGATAAGAAAAATCCTGACCAAATCCGGCGGGTACATGATGATTTTTGTGCTTGAGGATCTTACCGCAAAAGTTGAATGCGCTATTTTCCCAAAAAAATATAACGAATTGGCTCATTTGATCACCCAGGAAATCCCTATTGTAATTGAGGGAAAATTTGACGCGCGCAGAGACACTTATATGCTTATGTGCGAAAATATTAAAAAGATTTCTCTTGATGCGATGATTGAAAAAGCGAAAGAATCCAAGCTTTACGATATTGACGAGAAAGTTAGCAGACATATTCCTTTTATTGGCGAACTTTTTGTCACTGAAGCGCAAGATGAAATCGGGAATTTTGATATCGCTAATGTCGGTTTGGAGAAAGGAGAAGTTTATGGCAAGCCTGACGGCGCCGATGACTCTCCTTATGTAATTACAATCCCAAGCAATTTCGAAAAAAAACTTTTGGATGAAATTAAAAAACTCCTTATGGAGTACAAAGGTGAACGAAATGTAATGATACATATTCCTTCTGACGGGAAGTTAAAGAGAATAAAAGTACCTTTTGGCATTTCAGTAAACGGCGAGTTTGAAAAAGAACTCGACAAACTTATCAACAAATGACATATTTTACCTCGATATAACTTTTTTATATGCACAGAACTCATTTACTGGATTCTCTTTCTGCGAAAAACGTTGGGGAAAATGTTACGTTGTGCGGGTGGGTACACAGAAGACGAGATCATGGCGGAATTATTTTCATCGATCTGCGTGATCGATACGGGCTGACCCAAATTTGTTCTGACCCGGTGAATTATAAGGAGGCTCACAATTCTCTCGATAAAGCGCGCTCCGAGTTTGTTTTAAAAATAGAGGGGACCGTCCGCGCAAGACCGCAAGGGCAAGAAAATAAAAATTTGAAAACCGGCGGGATAGAGGTTGTCGTGAAAAAAGCTGAAGTTTTGAGCCCTTCCGATCCTTTGCCTTTTGAAATTGATCAAGACAAAGAAGTTTCCGAGGAGGTCAGGTTGAAATACAGATATTTGGATCTTCGCAGAGAAAGGATGAAGAACAATGTCGTGAGACGCCATCAAATTATCAAATTTATAAGAGACTTTTTGGACAAGGAGGATTTCATCGAGGTAGAGACCCCTATTTTGATTAAGGGAACTCCTGAGGGAAGCCGCGAGTACGTTGTTCCTTCGCGCATTCATCCAGGAAATTTTTATGTCCTTCCGCAGTCTCCTCAGCAATTGAAACAACTTTTGATGATCGCGTCTTTTGACAAATATTTCCAGATCGCGAGATGCTTCCGTGATGAGGATCAACGCGGTGATAGACAGCCGGAGTTTACTCAATTGGATATGGAAATGTCGTTTGTCGAAATGGATGACATTATTGAGCTTAATGAAAGGTTGATGAAGAGCATTTTGAAAAAATTCGCTGTCGGGAAAAAAGTTACAAAATTCGTTCATCTTACTTATGACGAAGCGATGAATAATTATGGCGTCGACAAGCCAGACTTGAGGTTTGACTTGAAAATTGTCGACATCAGTGATGCGGTTAAAGATTGTGAATTTAAAGTTTTCAAAGATACCGTTGCGAACGGTGGAGTCGTTAAGGTTTTAAAAGTGGACGGCGCCGCCAGTTTTACTCGAAAACAGTTTGACGACTTGGAAGTTTTGGCGAGAGAAAACGGCGCAAAGGGTCTTGCGTATTTGGTTTTGGAAAACGACGGATACAAGTCCCCTATTACAAAGTTTTTTAAGAAAAAAGAGCTTGATGAAATCGTAAAGGTTTGCGGCGCGAAAAAGGGCGATGCCATTCTCTTTGCCGCTGATAAATGGGCTAAATGCTGCAAAATTCTTGGCGCTGTCAGGCTTGTTGTCGCCGATTATTTAAAACTCAAAGACGACAATGTTTTTGCTCTTTGCTGGGTGAAAAATTTCCCGCTTTTTGAATACAATGAAGAAGAAAAAAAATTGGATGCCGTTCATCATCCTTTCACCGCGCCTCTTGACGAACATATTGGCGGCTTGGAAAAAAATCCGGAAGGCGTTTTGTCCAAGTCTTATGATATCGTTTTGAATGGTGTTGAAATCGGTGGCGGAAGCGTGAGAATTTATGATAGAAATTTGCAAGCTAGAGTCTTTAAAATTTTGGGTGTTTCCGATGAAGACGCCGAGACGAGATTCGGGCATATGCTTAAAGCGTTTAATTACGGGGCTCCTCCGCATGGCGGAATCGCTTGGGGGCTTGATAGGTTTATCATGATTCTTCAGGGAGAACCCAATATCAGAGAAGTCATTCCTTTCCCAAAAGATCAAAGAGCAAGAGATTTGATGCTTGGGGCTCCTTCACCCGTCGCACAGAAAACCTTGGATGAAGCGAATGTTAAGATCGTAAAGCGTTGCGAACCTTAACGGATTATGTTATAATTATCCTATGAATATTTGGGTTATAACAGCGTTAGTTTTACTTGGAGTCGTAGGCTCCGCAGTTGCTGTTGTATATCTTATAAGGTGGAAAATGGACTTTATGAGATCTTTGAATATGGTCTTTTTGGAAATTAAAGTTCCAAAAAAAGAATCTAAAGAAGACCGTGAAATTGAGGGAGAAAAATATTCGGCTTCAAAAGACTTTAAAGAGGTTATCGGTGTAATGACTCATCTTTTTGACTCTTTGCATAGTTTATACACGGAGAGATGGTATAGGGTTTTCAGATCCCAGGAGTTTTTTTCTTTTGAATACGCCGTCATAGATGGCTTGGTTCATTTCTATCTTGTTTGTCCTTTTGATCTTGTTGATCACATTGAGAAGCAGCTTACGGCTTTCTACCCTGATGCCTATGTGGAAAAAATAGATGATTACAATATTTTTAAACCAAATTCTAAGGTTGCAGGACATTATCTGTTTCTTGAAAAGCCTTATTCTTTCCCCGTTAAAACCATTCAACGTTTAACTTCCGATCCTTTAAATATTATTATAAATTCTCTTTCAAAACTTGGGAAAGAGGAAGGAGCCGCTATCCAAATAATGGTGCGCCCAAAAGCAGACGGCTGGCAGAAAAAAGGCCGTGATATAGCTGAGAAGAAATTTCATAGCAAGGCCAAAACCGGATTTTCCGCGCTCAATCCCATTACTTGGTTTAGAGCTCTTTTTGATATTCTTTTTAGAGGGGAACAAAGTGTTCTCAATGTTGATAATCAGGGAGTAAATAGAACTACTCCCATTACCGACGATGAAGTTAAGGCTATGGAAGAAAAGAATTCAAAGTGTGGGTTTGAGACCCTGATCAGACTTATAGCCGCATCTGAAGATAAGAAAAAAGCTTTGGCTTACGCCACAGATTTGAAAAATTCTTTCACTCAGTTTTCTTTTTCCAACAATAACTCCTTCAAAGCCACTTATTGGCATAGCACCAAAACTCTCGTGAGGAATTTTATTTTCAGAAATTTCAGAAGACCTTTTTCATTGTGGGCTACGTTCAAGAGAATTATCTTCTCGAGTGAAGAATTGGCGAGCATTTTCCATTTGCCAAACGTGAGGTTTAACAAATATCCGCAGATCGCTTGGCAGAATTTCAAGATATCCCCCGCTCCTCCAAATATCCCAACCGAAGGCATTTTGTTGGGACACAATGTTTATCGTGGAGATAAAAAAGAGATTCGCATGAAGAACGAA
>Ga0172371_10002665_pt1 | contig 28178 bp, 15 predicted proteins | sample Lak12m_FD_114543 | JGI IMG/M metagenome (GOLD analysis project Ga0172371, IMG submission 114543) | Freshwater microbial communities from Kabuno Bay, South-Kivu, Congo - kab_022012_12m | ecosystem: Environmental > Aquatic > Freshwater > Lake | place: Democratic Republic of the Congo: South-Kivu...
ACGTGGCAAATCTCTCGGAGCACAGGGTGCCGGGAGTAGCTTAAGTCCAAACCGGATTTGTCCAATTCACGCTGAACCAGTACAGTTGCTTCGTCCGTCATCTTTATCAAATCCCAACCTTCTGCGATTTCGTCGCCTCGCCGGACAAGTAGGTCCGCAATGTCCGGCGAGATTTTTTCAACAAACGCCTGCACGGCTGGATTGTCATATACCCCCAGTTCGTTGTCGTAGACTTGGCGCGTCACATAGTAAAGATCTTCATAATTGACCACTCGCTCATCATCAAAAGATTGGTAATACGATCTTATTTTCACAGATAACCTCTTTAGAAACTCGGCAATTGACGGAACATATTCGTCAGGACGACCAATATGATCGTACATAGGCCTGCCGAAATAGTAGTTTCCATCAGTGTGGCGCATGACGCCTGTTCCGGACAGCACTCTTTCGGTTATTTCGTTGACACTTGGCATTCCAGCGCGGATTGATACTCCGGAACCGAGAAGAAAGACCACGTACTGGGACATGAAAGAACCTTCCTAGACAAGGAATTGGGGGAGTTACAGCTCCTGTTCAGTGCCGCCGTGCTCCAGGCGCGGTCTCCTTCGCAGACTGTCGGGACTCGTTTCCTCAATCACGACCGCGTTCCGCGCGTTGACAATCGGATGTCTCTTAAATGATTGAAGTTTACCGCTTCAGCTCCTCGGGCCATCGTCGAAAGAAACAGATGCAGGTTCGTAGTGAGCAGGTAACGAGATTCGTTTACCGTCTGCATCAGGACGCAATCCGTAAGCCCGAGTCGGAGGAACTCCTTCTCTTCCGAGGCTCCACGACTTTCGACGTAATGCTCCGGCACGGAGCCTATTATCTGTCGAAACGTCTCAAAAACCTTTGTCCGTGCAGGCTCTGCAAGGTGGCCAAGCAGGTTGGACGTCTCGGTCAGAGTGTTCGGAGTGACCAGCACGTCTCGGCTCGAAGCAATGATCCGGCACAGAAGATCGAAATCATCGAGAGAAAAAGCCTTTAGACGCTTGTGGCGGCCGATAAGATTTCGATTGGTCGTGCCGACGACGAACAACACAAAGAGATTAGCGTCAAGCACCACCTCAGGATGGTTCACGACTCGACCTCACGGTTCTTGACCGCCCGCACTGCACCAGTAGCATTACTGATGCGGACAATTTTGTATGACCTTCTCGGGAAGGCTATGGCTTGGTGCAGCGCGACCAGCGACCCGCCTGGACGGTCCCAAGGTCGCGAGCATCCGATCGTCACCAACCACTCTCCTGACGACTCATCATATTCAAGTTCCTCAAGCCCAATGTCCGAGATGTCTTCGCTGCCGAAGAGTTCTTTTACACATTTCTTCGCCGCTTCAACCGCTTCGCTTACCTGCATCGAAGCCTCCATCGTCCCGCGCCGAATTATTGTTTGTGTGGTTTCCGGATGATACGCTGCGCCTTGTTCTTCGCGAGTTGTCCGCGGGGGTATTCACTCTCTTGCTCCATGAACTTCCGCTCTTCACAGGAGAAAACCGGCTGACTCCCCGGGCCTCAGAAAGACACTGATTTCCACTACGTTAAGACATACCTCACTCTCAGCCGGCGGTCAAGCTTGGTGCTCTGTTTCGTAAGTTCGGTGTAGTATTCGGGTGCCACTGCTAGCTTGCTGGCAGTGCTTTGCCGAGCCACTGCCGGGCAAGCCGGCAGTGGCACCCAAGGTGTGGCGAGCGCGGTGATGCGTACGTGGTTCTGGTGTGACCGTATCTATGAATAGGTGTGCTAAGCCTCACCTCTTTCGGCGAACGTCGAGCCCACTTCGCCAACTCAATCATTTTGTGCTCTCTTCCGGTCGGGGCGACCGGATTTCAACCCGCGACCGCCTTGACTCGATTCGAAGACACGGGCCGTGGTCAATTCTCAGCCCTGGGTTTGTCATCGGCCGGAGGCTCTTTGAGACGCACCATCAGCCACTGCTCGGTTCTATCTTTGCCGAAATGCACTAACACGTCGGTTTGGTCCCGAGTAAGGTTCATGATCCCTGCCTCCAGAATGACCGCTTTGTTATTGTCATCCGCGAAAGTCCAGACAGCCCTCTGGGACTGCTTGTCCACCATGCCCTTAATGGGCTTGGACACATCGTTTTCAGTGTTGTAATAGGTTCCTTGTATTACACCTTCCTTGTTTACCGCGAGTTGCATGACCATACTAGACGCCGTCTTGCCGTCCGGAGATAATGCAAAGACGCCGAGAGGCATCCATTGGTCCGGGTCACCCTTGACTTCAGGCACTCTTGACACTATCCGAGCGGCCTGGCCGTAATACTCGGCGGCTGTTGCCACCCTCCGGCCGTCCAGATAGACGATGTCATCGTCGTAATAGAAATTGTTGCCATAATCATAGTACACAGGCGTACCCCAGTCCCAGACTATCCAGGTAGTTACCGCTCCCCACGTGAACGGGCTCCACCAGTAATACCAGGGGTGATGGGGCCAGACGTGACTGTGCCAGTAATAGTTCTTCATGTTGGGGTGTTTCGACCACCAAGTCTTGTTGAACATGGTCTGATGGTGCTGGGAGTAATTCTCGCGGATATGTTGAGCTGTCTGAGTTTTTACCTCTTGTCCGGCATGGCCGCCACGACCGGGGTAATGACCGATAACAGCGGTCTCGCCGGGCTTCCCGGCTTTCCCCTTGGCGACGTGATCCAGGGCAATTGCACCGGCTGCCACGCCCAACGCGGCCGCTCCAACCTTGCCCAAACCGGATTTTGTTTTCTCGCCGCCGGTCTTGGGAAGCTTCAGGAAATCCTGCACTTGTCCTTGTGTTGGCTGTGCCTTCCAGGCAGGGCCCGTCCGGGATCGTATGTCGCCAATCGGCAACTTCTTGTCCATAGGTTTGACGTTCGTCCGAGTCCCAAGTGAATCCGGCTTAAACAGCTGCTTTTCACCCGAAAACGCGGAACCGGTGCGAGGCTTTATGTCTCCGATAGGTACCTTCTTGCCGGCTGGACCGACGTTCATCCGAGTCCCCAAAGACTCAGGCTTGAACGACGGTTTATCACCCGAGAACGCTGTGCCCGTCCGGGGTTTTATATCTCCAATAGGTACCTTCTTTCCCGCAGGCTTGACGTTCGTTCGGGTCCCGAATGACTCGGGTTTGAACGACGGCTTGTCACCTGAAAACGCAGGCTTGGAATATCCGCCTCCCGTTGGTTTGGGAAACTGAACCGAAGGTTGAGGTGTATTGAATGATCGGTTGGTTGATGGAGCAGTGGGAGTCATCCTGCCACCAGTGCCGAATTGCTCGCCACCACTTCGAACGCCCTTATCGCCCAAGCTGAAACCAATGGCTTCAGTATTGCCCAGCGATAAGGCCAAGATGGACATAACAGCGATCAGTATATAGGGTATTTTTTTCATAGCCGATCCTCCGATTCCGACTCGATCCGGTGTCCTGGTTCGCTCGTGTTGCGCTAACCAGGTTGGCCGGCGTTGACCGCCAACCTCTCGGCCGGACCGAGCCTCACCGTGTGGACACTCAAGCGGTCTTCTTCATTTTCAAGGACTCACGGGCACGCAGCACTTCCTCTTTGAACGTCTCAAGGTCCCTCTCCGTCCTGTTAAGGTACGCGCTTCAACGCGCCCCCTGCCCTCTCCCTATGTTTGATGCGATTTCCCGATAGGATGATTCAAGATATCTCCGGGATGGTATTGCAAGAGATCTGGACCCGTGGTCTGTCCGGATTACGGAAGTAACTGTCCCCCGCCTGTTTTGTCGGGGATGGTAAAGAAGAAGGTGGATCCTACACCGACTTTTGATTCCACCCAGATTCTCCCTCCGTGGCGTTCCACAATTTTTCTGCAATTGGCCAGGCCGATGCCTGTTCCCAGATAATCCGATCCAGTGTGCAACCTCTGGAAAAGGAGAAAGATGCGCTCGAAATGTGGCGGTTCAATGCCGATGCCGTTGTCGCTCACCCAGAAATGCCACTCATCTTCCTTGCGCGCGACGCCCACGCGAATTCTCGGCGGTTGAGCGCCCCGGAACTTGATGGCATTGGCAATCAGGTTTTGGAACAACTGAACGAGTAACGCGGGGTTGCCGAAGACCGTCGGGAGCTCATCGTGGGTGATCCTTGCGTGGCTTTCCTCCATGGCCGGCTTGAGGTTTGACAGGGCCGCATCGAGAATGTCCATGCAGTCGGTTTGCCTCGCCGGCTGGGCAGCCGTGACAAGTCGCGAGTAAGCCAAAAGCGTTTGAATAAGGGCATCCATCCGGCAAGTTACGTCGAGCGCCTTGGTGATGATCTTCTCTCCTTCGGCACCGAGCCTACCCCTGCAACTGCGCTCGAGGACTTTGAGATATGCGGCAACGGCAAGTAACGGCTCTCGCAGGTCATGCGCGGCCACGTACGCAAACTGCTCCAGATCACTGTTGCTCCGCGCCAATGCTTCGGAGCGTTCCCGCAATGTCCGCTCGGCTTTTTTTCGATCGGATATATCCGAAATCGCTGCGATGGTGCCCCTCCGTGGATCCGAGGGATCCAGCGCGGCGATTTTTATGTCACCCTCAAATATTGTCCCATCATAGCGCCTGAATTTGGCCTCTGAGCTCACAGGGCTTCCGTCTGCCAAGCCGTGGAAGAATATCCCTCGAACCCGCTGGTATTCTTGTTCTGAAGCATAGAAGTCGTCCGCCCTGCGCCTCCGATGGCTTATGTCCTTGGGTTCTCGAAAGATCTCCTCCATAGCCTGGTTCGTCCAAACCAAACGTCCGTTTTCAAAATAGGCTATACCCTGCGGAGAAAAAGACAGAATGTTGTTGAGCATCTGCTCGTGTCGGCGCAAATCCTCTTCGGCTTTCTTCCTTTCATGAACATCCTGAATCATAGACATTTTGGATATGGAGCCGTCCGGATGGCGTATCGGCGTGTTCACGACATAATACCATCGGTCGTCCTTCGGGCTTCGGATCTCCCATCGGACCGTCTCGCCTTTTTGAATCCTGTCGTTCACGCACCAGGGGCACACCTCATCACGGTCGTGCAAGGCGCGGTAGCATTTCTCGCCGACCGGATTACGGCCTGTTCGCTGTATGAAGCTCTCGTTCATGAATTCGACTTCATAATTCTGTGAACAGATGTAGATCAGACCGTCGAAAGCCTGGACCATCGCCTCGTATTTGGCCAGCGACTCTTGCAGAGCCTCTCTTTCTTTCGAGAGACTCTCTTCGGCGGCCTGCGAAGTTGAGAGGTGGGAAGATAGCGGCCGCGCGTCCTTGGCGGACCTCTTTTGAGCCTTTTTTCCTTGTTCCACTACCGCGACCTCCGGCAAAATCTGCGCGTGAGCGTCTCTAGTACGAATGTGCGTTCACACAGGTAACCGGCAAATAAGTCAGCGGGGTCAGGTCTGTTTTTGTTCAGTTGACTCAATGCCCAAAGGCCGTAACACCGCCTAATCAAAAGTCACCAGGCCGGGAGATGAATCAAGACCGGACTTGACCTTTCTCCTAACAGCAATGATCTTCATGACTATCTCTGTCTCGCCTTATTCACCAGGATCCGGACACCTCTTATTAGAATAACAGAACCATAGCCGGAATTTCAATTCGTTCCCGTCCGGGGTGAAAGAGGTAACCTGGTGATTCACTCAACACGGCCAGGGTCTTTGAATCCGGCGTCTTTGAGTTTATTCGGGAGTTATGGTATGCTCTTATGGTAACAAAGGGCCATTTCTTACGCGCCGCTTATCGCACTGAGGGTCTTTCACGGGAGAGGTAAGGGGGATCGCGCAATGGGCGAGAACCGAGACGCGGATCGAAAGGCACGCGACGACGCGGCTCTCGCGCGCCGTATCAAGTCGGCGCAGATATACCAGCTTTACGACAGAGCGCTTAGGGGGCACATCGGTGCCATGGTGGTTGCTACCTGCGTCGTGGCTGTGCTCTGGCCCGTAATTCCCCTGTCTCGACTGCTCACCTGGTACGGATTCATGGGGGCCATCTACGGCGGAAGGATTCTGCAGTCAGTTGCTTTCCACCGTGCGGCTCCCCGGGGAGACCGACTCGATACCTGGGACATCTGGTTCACGGTTGGTAACGTGTTCACCGGCCTCGCATGGGGGGCGACCGCCATCCTGTTGTTTCCCGTAGACTCATTCCCACGCCAATTTGTCATGCCGTTGCTCATTTGCGGTATGTGTGCCGGAACCGTAGCTGTCTATTCGGCAAGGAAAGGCGCCTACTTAGGTTTTGTCTTGGGAGTCATTCCTCCTTTTTCGGCGCGGTTTCTGTATGAAGGGACCGAGCTGCATCTAGTGGTGGGGTTCATTACCATTTTCTGGTTATTGTTCGTTCTGGACATAGCCAAGGGCAACCACGTTAACAACACCGAGTCCTGGAGGCTCAGATTTGAAAACGAGGAGTTGATCGAGTTCCTCACCCGGGAGAAAGCCAGGACCGAGAAGCTTAACAGGGAACTGGAAGCGGAAATCAGAGAACGCGAGAGAGTAGCCGAAGCTTTCAGGAAGAGCGAAGAAAATGCCAGGGCTCTTCTTAACGCAAGCACCGAGGCTGCTGTTCTGTCGGAAATTGACGGGACGGTCCTGGCATGGAACAAGAACTTCGAGCAAGCGGTTGGGAGAGACCATTCACAGATTTTGGGCGAGACTGTTTTTGCGTTCATGCCTCCGGACCTGGCCACTAATCGTCGTAGGAGATTTCGGGAAATAGCACAGTCCGCCGAGCCGCTGAGGTTCCTGGACAGCCAGGCCGGCAGCCATTGGGACAATTCCTTGTGCCCCGTGCTTGGCCCGGACGGAAAAGTGGAACGACTGGCCGCTTTTTCGCGAGACATCACGGAGCGGGTTCGGGCGGAGCAAGAGCTTCGAAATGCGCGAGATCAGGCGGAGGCGGCCAATCGGGCAAAGAGTCAGTTCCTGGCCATGATGAGCCACGAAATTCGCACCCCCCTCAACGCAATCGTCGGCTTCACCGAGTTGATCCTCGATACCGAACTCACCGACTTTCAGAGAAACGCTCTCGAGCATATCGCCCAAAGTGGCGACATTCTCCTCAAGCTGGTTGACGATATCTTGGACCTCTCAAAGATTGAGGCGGACGTGATCGAGCTGGAAGCCGTTCCCTTCGATCTGCGCGGCCTCATAGAGGAAGCCTGCGATCTCATGGTAACGCGACGGCAGGGAAAGCCCATCGAGATAGTCTGTTCTCTCAAAGACAGTATTCCTCTCGTCATGGGAGATCCCACGCGAGTGCGCCAAATCGCTTTCAATCTATTGAGCAACGCAATGAAGTTCACCGACCAAGGCGAGATAGTAGTCTCACTTGACGCAACTGCCCTGAACGACGACACGGTAGAGATCGAACTCGCGGTTAAGGATACGGGGATAGGGATCCCTCATGACAAACTCGAGAGCGTGTTCGATGATTTCGTTCAGGCTGATAGTTCAACCACTCGCAAGTTCGGGGGTACCGGACTCGGCTTGGCCATCTGTCGTCGCCTTGCGACCCTGATGGATGGGAGCGTGTGGTTAGAGAGTGAAGTAGGTAAAGGCACCACAGCTCGAGTGAGGCTGAGAATGAAGAGGACTCCTGAAGCTGAGCCCAAAATCGTCAGCGAGGAAATTGTTGAGAGTCCCAAGGAAGAACTGCACCGACAATTAAAGATTCTTCTCGTGGAGGACATTTCAGTTAATCAGGAACTGGCCGTTATCATGCTCGGAAGATTGGGGCATTCGGTAGATGTAGCCGAAGACGGGCTCAAGGCCGTGGACATGGCTGCATCCCGCCCTTACGACATGATCTTCATGGACCTGCAGATGCCCCACATGGACGGTTTGGAGGCTACGCAATCCTTGCGGCGACTGGGTATCACCACGCCGATTGTTGCAATGACCGCGTCCGCCATGAAAGGTGATCGTGAGCTGTGCATAGGGTCGGGCATGGACGGATACCTTACCAAGCCCATCAAACTGTCGGAACTCTGTCGAGTCTTGCGGGAACACTACGGAGCTGAGGCCGTGTTGGAAGATTACAGGGCCGTGAAAATCCTGTTGGTGGATCCTGCCCCCGGCTCGGGAGAGATTCTGGTGAATGAACTGAAGCAGTGGATTCCGTCGGCAGAGTGTCGGTGGACGGCTGACGGTGTAGAGGCTTGTACACTGATCGGGAGTTTTCTTCCCAACTTCATCTTCATAGATCCGGCCACTCTGCACGTTGATTGGGCTGCTGTGGTGAGATTCTTGAGGAAGAACCCGAGGTACGACGAGGTGGGTATTGTCGGGTTCGCATCCCCCAGGGAAGACGGTGACCCGAAAGTGGACCTGGACGTTTTACCTACGGACACACGGTTCCTTTCCAAACCCTTACAGCGTGACGCAGTGCTTGAATTGATCAAGAAGGGTGCCGGCCCGAACGTGGAGATTCCTAAGGATTCGAGAGCCACACTCGACGAACATGCAGAGAGCGCGGCACAGGATCTGGGAATCCCGCTCGATACCTACATGGACCTTGTTTCATTGTTCACTAATTCGAAAACGAAAACCGTTCAGGATCTTGCGGACGCGATACTCAAAGACGACCCCGAGACCGCCCGCGCTCTTGCTCACGCTATCCGAGGCAGTGCAGCGAATCTGCGTCTTGATTGGATAACGGATCGGTCCGAGCGGATCGAGGAACGAGCGCTGGAAGGAAACGTACGAAGCTCAGCCGAGGACGTGGAAGAATTACGAGCGGCAGTGGATGAGCTCCAGGGCTGGCTACGTTCGGCAGGAGAGAGGTGTGAGTCCGCCTGACGAGGGCTTTGAGTGAAAATACGCGTTTTGCTGCAGATGGAGCTGTAGCGGTCGCGGGAACATGGATCCGACAGTATCCGTTCGCTTACGAAGGGGAAAATTCTCAAATCCCCCTGCCCCCCTTTACGAAAGGGGGGTGAGAGAGGTTCCCCCCCTTTGACAAAGGGGGGAGAGGGGGGATTTACCCACGAGTAAGTACTAGACTACATCCGAATGACGCCCCTACTGCGGGGCAAACAAATCATCCCCTTCTCTTGGTCGGAGAAGACAAAGTACAGGGTTTCCTGAATGCGTTCGCGCATATACAACAGGCCTCAATGATGGCGATGCCGCGGCAGTAGGGGCGGGGTTTATCCCCGCCCGCCTCATAGGTTCTTGGACACCGGGCGGAGATAAACCCCGCCCCTCCGTTCGGTACGGTGCCCTATCGCCGTGGTTCTGGACGCCCCGTTCCGTCACCGCGTCCATGGATTGGTCTGGATGGAGTGACCTCAACAACCTGAAACAGCATTCGTGGCGATTACCACACTCTTCCATACGCTATTGGTGTCGCCAAAATCCTTGAACTAGGTGACTTCGGAAATGGGTAACGATATCGAGGCGAAAGGTGGTTTTGAGGAAAGCCGAGTACAGGTTTTCCCAAATACGGTAGCGCTTGCACAGCGGGTCCGGGCTATGACGAAGCCACGGCTGTGTAGGGGCTGGGCTTGCCCTGCCCGCAGAGGGCGCAGCCAGCGGCGCCCCTACATTCGGTACGGCATCCCCTGGCCATGCTTCCTGCTGCCCCGTTCCGTCACCGTATTTAGGAAATGGAATACTGAGGGGGTGTTATGGGTAAGCGAGAGACGATTCTTGTAGTGGACGATCAGGAAGAAAACCTCTGTCTCATGAGAAGTATGCTGGAATCCATGGGCTTCTCGGTTGATGTCACGCAGACCGGCACTGAGGCTCTTTCGCGGCTCAGTGAACAGATAGATCTCGTGCTCCTCGATGTCCTGATGCCGGACATGGATGGCTTCGAGGTGGTGAGGCAAATCAGGCGGAGTCCTGATTTCCAAAACCTGCCGGTAATTATGGTGACCTCGCTCACTAGCAAGGAGGATAAGCTTCAAGCTGTAGAAGCGGGAGCCAACGACTTCATAAGCAAGCCTATCCAGCGGACCGAGCTTCGTGTCCGCGTCGAGTCTCTTTTGAAGATGAAGCGGGCCCAGGACGCCCTCAAGCGCCACAAGGAAGAGCTTGAGGAGACGGTGCAACAACGTACCGCCGAGCTCAGAGAGCGTGAAGAACGGTACAGGGAGCTCTACGAGGACTCCAACAGGCGCGAACGGCTCTACGACTCGATCTTGACTTCCACTGTAGACGCAATCGTCGTATGCGATCTCCAGGGAGACGTAACGTACGTGAATCCTGCCTTTACCCGAATCTTCGGTTGGGCCATCGAGGAGATCCAGCGGAAGAATCTAGGGGCTGTCTCCGATTTCGACGAACAAGCCTGGAAAAGAGTCTTCCAGCGCGTCAGATCGGGGGGGACGGTGAGCGATATTGAGACCAGGGCCCGTGCTCAGGATGGTGGGCTTGTGGACATCAGTGTCAGCGGAGCTCGATTTGTGGATCACAGGGGGCGTCCTTCGGGAATAGTCGTCGTGCTTCATGACATTACGGAGCGTAAGGAGGCCGAACGAGCTCTTCGCGTCAGTGAACAGCGTTTCACCGCGGTGTTTGAAGCGGCGCAGGATGCAATTTTCGTAAAGGATTGCGAAACAAGATATACGCATATCAACCCGGCCATGCTGTCGGCGCTGGGGCTTCAATCGTCCGACTTGACCGGCAAGACGGATACGGAGGTGTTCGGGTCCAACGAGGCTCTCTATTTGAAAGACCTCGATGATCGTGTCCTGAAAGGGCAGGTTATTACTGCAACGTATTCTATTACGTTGAAAGATCGCCTAAAATCCTTTGAATGCGTCAGAGTGCCTCTCAAAGATGCGGGGGGCGATATCATAGGGCTCTGCGGCATAGCCCGAGACGTGACCGAGTTCCTTTCTTGGCAACGCAAAGATGCCGCAAACCACAACGAATACCTATCGCGGGCAATGAGAGAGACGTTTGCGAAGCTCAGTAGAGTGGCGGGAACGGACGCGGTGGTAATCTTGTTGGGAGAGAGCGGAAGCGGCAAGGATTACCTTGCCCGATATCTGCACAATCTCTCCCCTCGCGCGCATGGACCTTTTTTCGCAATCAACTGCGCTGCGTTGCCCTCCGACATTGCTGAATCCGAGCTCTTCGGCCACGAGAGCGGAGCTTTCACAGGTGCAACAACACGCAAACGCGGGCTGGTAGAACTGGCAGAAGGAGGTTCCCTCTTACTGAACGAGATCGGAGAGCTGCCCGCCCGGATTCAAGCTAAGCTGTTGTCGTTTCTGGACACCAGATCGTTCATTCGCGTGGGCGGTGAAAAGCACATTTCGGTCAGTGTCCGGCTTATTGCCGCCACCAATCGCGACCTCGAGAAAGAAGTCCGGGACGGCACCTTCCGAGCGGATCTCTTCCACCGCTTAAATGTGTTTTCAATTCGGGTTCCTTCCCTCCGAGAGAGAAGAGAAGACATTCCTCTCCTGGTCCGGAAAATGCTGCACTCACTTTCGGCAAAAATGGGCCTGCCGTTTGGCCCGGAAGTCGCTCCCGAAGCTATGGCCGGACTCACTGCTTACAATTGGCCGGGGAACGTCAGGGAACTCCAGAATGTGTTGGAAAGAGCGCTCATACTGTCCAACAAGAGAAGGATTACTTCGGCGGATGTCGGTCTCGGGGAGACGAGAACCGTTCGTCCGACTTCAGCGACCGACGCGTACCTTACCGTCAGCCTCGATGAGTACGGCTCCATGCCGCGAGTGCTCGAAGAGACCAAACGCTTCCTGGTCAACCACGGGCTCCATCGTTCAGGGGGCAATATTAAGGACGCGGCAGACTTACTGGGGATCACCCGTGACTCTCTCGTGCACCACATGAAGGCTCTTAGTATTCGGAGGTGAAAAAAACCTTTCACGCTTTGGTCGCCGACGGAAAACACTGACAGATAACACTCGAACATCAGGAATGATTCGCGAAGACATCCCGTCTAGGTAGGTGTTTTTCACCTATCCTGTGATCCTGACTTCTTGAACCGTACCTCGTAGCATCTTCCGTTTATGTCTGGAAAGTTACTGGTTTCCGGTATGTTAGCGGTCTAGTTCCCGACCGTGCTTCTCTTGGCACGCAGGTTGCTAAGAAGGAAAGCGGTTGCGCAACCGATCCTGTGAAACAGGTTGGTATTTGGGGTCCGGTGAGTCGCCGTGATACCAGTGCGCTTGCGAATGAGTGAAACCGGCGGGGCACTCCCTCCGCTTCGAACGGAGGACCTGATTTCGCTCCGGAGGTACCCCACCGGCAAGACAAAGTCACTTGTTTGAACGCGAAACCGTATGAGATCTTGCCGAACTCAAACGAGGTCTTCAAGGACGCGCCTCCCCGAGCCTGGACTTGGTCATGCGAGGTGTCGAACGCAGCGTCCTCCTGCGGTCATGGTCAGGAACCAGGGTCGGAAATGTGGCTGGGCCCCGTGACTCGGGGCAACTGATCAGTCCCTGAGACGGGCAACATATATGACACGATCACGGGGGGGGAGTCCAATGAAACACTACAACAGGCACAGTGCGATAGGTGTGATCAGCCTGGAACCTGAGAGCGGATTCGTGGCGAAAGGCACGGAGCTGATCGAGATGCTAGGCTATTGCTCGAACGGCGCAACCAACGGAGATGGGCGGGATGAACGCGAAGGCGCCGATTCTTGGGTGGAATTGTGGTCGCACAGGTTATCCGACAGACACCAGGAACAGTGGCACGAATTGTACCCTGCACTTTGGGGCGGGTAACCTGGCGGTGGCCGGCTGCATGTTTCCAATAAGCTGTGAGGCTTACCGCAAGGGGGGGGAGGAGACATGCCGCCGGTCCTATTGCCGGGGCGAACATCGGTAGGATGCCAAAGTAATATTGTGCGGCCGGTTCGGTTGTCACCAACCGGTTGTGTGGAGCGGCCTGATCCGAGTGAGCCAACCGCAAGGGGCTCAGTTCGGCCATCAACGCATGATCCGATTCCCGGGGGGGGGGGTCGGCAGGAGACTGTCACCGGAGGGAAAGTCATGAAAACAACAGCAATTGCCGTTTTCTGTGCCCTGCTCGCGGCAGCGGCAGTTGAAGTAGGAAACTGCCTTGAGCTGACTTGGGGCGACCCTATCGAGCAAAGATGGAATGTGCTGCGTTCGGAAGCCACGAGACTCGATCACCAGGGCGACTGGCCGGAAGCTCTCCGAACTGCGAAACTGGCACTCACCAAGGCTGACGTGACGTTCGGGCCGATGAGCCTACAGGCTGCGAAGAGCCACATATTGCTCGGCAACCTTTACGCGAAGCGAGGCAAGTTCGTGTCCGCGGAGATTCACTACAACAAGGGTATCGGGCTTCTGTCACGGCTCCTGGGGCCGGAACACCCCATTGTCGTTCGTCCCATGGCTTTGCTGGCCGCCTTGTATGAGGGCAAAGGAAGAACAATGGAAGCTGAGAGCGCCTACCATAAGGCTGTGGTCATATGCGAGGGATCCGATGCGGTGGATGACACGACTATGGTTGAAGCGCTCCGCGGGCTTGCGCGGGTGAGTGAAAACGCGGGACGATTGCCGGAATCCGAACAACTGCTCGTGAAAGCATTGCGAACATCCGAACGCAATGCCCATAGCCTCCGCCCTTCTGAACCGGTGACCGGGCTGATCATGGCCGAGCTTGGAGATAACCACATCAAGCAAGGTAACGTCCTCCAGGCAATCCGATACTACAAGAGGGCGGTTACAGAGCTTGAGCGATACAAGACCGATCCGGTTCTCGTGTGTTCGGTGTGGAATTGCTTGGGGAAAGCGTACACACAAATAGGATCGTCCTCGTTGGCTTGTGACGCGTTCAACCGGGGCGCAGCCCTCCGTTCAAAGATGATGCTGTTGGTGGCTGCTACGCCTCTTGAGAGCCCCGGTCAGGACTGACACACGCAGCGATTTCGCGGAGAGGTGACTGGCCGGTCCCGAGGAAGACGGTTCAGCGCCGGTCGCCTCTCCCTCTTCAACTTGTGATATAGCCGTTGCCAAGAGTTTTGACCGACTTGGCGTTCAAGAGACACCCTTCTCGAAGTAGGCTTTGGTGGAGCAGGCATCCTGCCTGCTCAGGGATGGCGGGCAAGATGCCCGCCCCACCAGAGCACGCGAATTATCGTACATTATTTCCGGCAATGCCTATAACATCGTAATCTCCTCCCTGTCATAGGCTCAAGGCTGCACGAGGTTCTCGGCGGTGAAGTTGATAACGGCCGTATCGCCGCTCAAGAACTCACTGTTGTAGAGGCAGATGCAGCCTGATCTCTTTTCGTCCTTCGCTACCGTTAAGGGCACCGAGTCTTCCTCATCTGCCAGGTCTTTGGTGCTCTCGGTCCAACCTTCGAACATCTTCGCTTCCGCCGACACCTGGACGGACCCGCCCGGCAGCCAGTCGGCCCTGAAGGTCAGCTCAATCCTGATTTCCCCTCCCATCCGTTGCTCGAAATAGACATGGTCCCTAACATTGTCCGGCCCGAGATCCACTTCCTGAAAGTGTTCCGTAACAGCGTGCTCGTCTCGGACCCACTCGTGATCCGTGGTGGCAATCCTGGCCCATATCCGGAGCCTCCGGAAGTTCTCCGCCGGCGGTGAAAGTACCACGTCCAGGGTCTGTTCAGGTTGGGTAAGGTTTACGAGAAGGCTCGCGTTGGCGGAAACTCCATTGAGGCCGTCCGTTGACGCGGTTAACGTGTAGCTCCCAAGGGGGATGTCTGAAATGGTGTAGTTGCCGTTGATGTCGGCAAGATCCGTCTTGCCCTGACAGAGCTGGACGCGTGCCCCGACCACCGGATTGCCGGCCAGCAGTACTCGGCCCGTGAGTTTGCCTTTGGCCTGGGATTTCTTCCAGCGATGGACCACCACGTCCTCGATTCTTCGGTTCCGGTAAGACAGCGGGGACGCAAAACCGTAAAGCCCCAGGGCTGTGGGAGAATCCCACAACAGGATGTTGTCGGGGCTCACCGTGTCGGCATCGCCGCCACCCGGAGGGTTCCGCCAGGCGTCCGAATACGCAGCGGCAGTTTCGGCCCAATCCGATGCAAACGCGTTGAGGAACTGATTGCCGACACGTTCCGACAGGCCTGTGAAATCATCCACTAAATGCGGAAAGATCCCGATCTCCTTCTCGATCTGTTGTTCCACCAGCCGGGTTATGTCTTCCCTGAGCCGTTCCGCAGCCGCCAATCGCTCCTTTCTTGTGTAGTGATAAAGGCCATCCGGCGTCCCAGGCCCTACCTCCGCACCGGCGGATACGTCTGCCGGTTCCAGATCGGCGGGTGTTGCGGTGGGATTGCCACACTCCAGGTGTACGCCCTGGCGCTTCAACGTCATCCAGATGAACGCGGAACACGCGCTGGGATAGGTGCCTGCAGCCCAACCCGCATCCTGGGGAGCTATTCCCTCTGGACGCTGGCCTATGGTCGGGTCTGAATAGCAGAATAGGCGATAATGGCTCTTGCCGGTCTGACTGAGAGCGTCGTCCGCAACTTGGCCAAGCTTGCTGCGAATCTCGGAGGTTTCCACCAGAGGATCGGGCTTTACCACCAGGGGAGGGACAATCTCCCAGATTCCGTTGACTTCGGCTGTCTTGGGCCGGCAGGAAAAAGTTGTGAACTTGTAAGGCCGGTTATCAGGATCGAGCATCTCGTCTATGGTCACCGCCTTTTCCACAGTCTGGGTGATTACCCCCGGCCACATGTATTTGAGCGCTTCGGGAACGAAACCGTGTAGCGGCGCCGGTATTCCCAAGAGTGAACCGTTGGGATGGTCCATGACCCTACCCTCGCTCGCTGTCGAGTGCGTAACCTGATCGAAGTTTCGGGTCATGATGCCGCTGTGATCATACCGCTGCGGCGGATCCACCTGACTCAAGAACCTCCCGACAATACTGTTCCCGCCCGGAGACAAGATGATGTCGCCTTTCAGCGCATTGAGGAATCTCGAGGGAGTCTCCACATGGCGTACTTCAGGACATGCCTGACAGGCCCACCCTTCATCCGTTTGTTGCTGGGTAAGCTCGGGGAGATTGTACGGGTCGCATTCTTCGTTTTCGACAGGTTGCGGCAAATCGCCCGCCCTCGACGGGGTGGTCCCCGCCGCAGTCGCGGCGTCGGTCGCCGCCGGTTGTTCAGGCCCGAGCCCCAGGACGACACGATTGATCCCCGCTGGGTCCATGCTCTCCGCAGGAATGATGCGGCCTATGCCTCCTGCGGGCTTGGGTAATGGGGCGTCCGGGGCCTGCGGCACACTCATGTCCCCGGCTTCTCCGCCGCACACGCCTCTGAACTCCGGCCATATGTCGAACGTTCCCTCAACGCGGATGGCCGTTCCATCCCCGGTGTCCCCAAAAAAATACACGGTGAACCCGGCCGACGCTTTGGGCACGCGACTGAACGGCATGGGAATAGGGATCTCCACCTTCCCGTTCGCAGACACCTCGATGGGCCGCTCCAATGCCTCGACAGGTCCCATGGAACATAAGGCGCTCCAGTCCTCGGCAATGATCCTCACACGCTTGTGAGTCAGGATGAGAGGAAGATCCTCGACATTCGAGACAACGAGACGAGCGAAAAAGCCGAAGGGGTTGATGTCCGCGAACATCTGCTGTTCGGTCGGCGGCACGATGACCCCGCGCTTCCTGCACATTGCGTACGCATTGAAAACCGTCAGAGTTCGCTTTACCTCTTCAGCGGTCCCGTCAGGTTTTTCAATGCGCAGCGCAACGTCGAATTGTTGGTGTTCCCGCTTCGGATCGAGGGCCTCCCGGTAGTCATGCTCGACTCGCTCACTGTAACTCGTCGTCTTGGTGCCGTCTCCAAAGTCCCAATGATACAACGTAGTCTCGCGAGTTCCACTTTCGATCTCTCGCGTCTCCGGCGGACTTTCCATCGAGGCGTCATGAACCAATCCGTAGCCTGTGATTTCGCCGCCGGTCCCCCGAAAGAGCTTGGCTGCCGCTGGAATCTGCTTAGTCGTGCCGGTCGTGACCGTGACGGAAATGGGATCGGCCGCGATCTCTTGAGGCCGGTCTTCTTGTGACTCGAAAATTGCGAGACTCTCTTTTTCAATCGTTCTTATTATTGGACCCAGCCTGGACAGGCCGCGTTGCATGAGCGACTGCCCGCCGACCGAGAGGCCGACCCGATACGGTTCGTCGTGAAATGAAGATACGTGGAGAAGAGGCAGTTCATAAGGAACCCGGCTTCTGGAACGAACCTCTCCCGGGGCCGGCTTACTCTTGCTGACCGCTTCCGGAAAGTCCTTCACCGTTACCGTGGTCGTAGCGCGTTCCAGCCTGCCGTCTTTCTTTGCGGCAACACTAATCGTCCGGACGCCCGGTCGAGCGAACTGCAAGTATTGTCGGGCACCGGTGACTCCATTGATGGAAGCGTGCTCAAGCTCTTCGTTCCTATACGGTCGGCCTTCCGGTCCATGAATTTCCACCAGGAGGCTCTGCCCCGGCAACACCTCCCGCGGGGTTACGACGACTTCTCCGATGACCGCTTTCTGTTCCTGCTCGTCAGACATGACCCCCTCCTACGGTTTTGACACCGTCCTGTCTTTTGAAGTGGTTCCCGTTCCGATGAAACCGGCCGCTTCCCGGACATCTAACCCTAAAACCTGCAATTTGTCCGAAAAGGTAATTGTTCACCGGGCCGCCCCCGATGAACGATTATCGCGAGGAGATATCCTACCACCTATGCAGTGAATCCCATCTGCCTGAATATGAGGGCCGCCATTTTCAAAAGGTTGAGCCCGATTTGGGGATAGACGCGCATAATTTCGTGGAACTGACTCTGAGCCAGGACTAGCACTTCAGCGTCCTGAGTCACCACCGAAGTATTTGCCGGAGGGACATGGGCAAACATCGGCACGAAGTTCAAATATCCGTTTGCCTCGGCTGTCCTGAGCTCTTTTTGCTCGGGTGTCTGGTAATCCTGGTACGTTGTTATCTGTCCTGAAATTACCAGATAGATGGACGGGTTCTCTTCTCCTGCTCGAATGATGATGTCTCCGGAGTGCAGTCTTTCAGGTTTCGTGATCGAGGCCACAGCGTTGAGTTCTCTAATCCCCAACCCTTCAAAAAGAGGAAAAGTCTTGAGCTTATTGATAACGTCGATGATTTCAGGCACGGGCGCCTCCCTTCCCAAAGCTCTGGCTGAAGCATATTCCGCAACTTGGCGTACTAAAGGATCATCGTCTTCCAGTCGTGATTCAATCACCGGAACCAAGGCTTGATTCGGCAGAAGATCCGCGGCGGCGTACACGACCAGCATCCTTGTGAGATTGTCCTCCGACTGAGCCAACAAGGCTAAGAGACGCTCCGGTTGGTCGCGTGTCACGAGATTGAACATTTTGCGCCCCTTCTCGATCTTTTCGTCCAATGGCAGATCATCAATTAGGGGAACCAAGTATGGAAGATTCTGCCCTCTTATGGAAGTTTCAACCATTTCGATAGCCACGGACGCATTTTCGGATTTCAGGGCCTGATACATGAGCCGCATGTCCGCGTGATACACCCACAGGGCGTAAAAGAGAAGACCGAGGATTTCTTCGTTTCGAGCCGAAAGATGCTCTTTGAGCATCTGGGTTCCGGGACCCTGTTCCAGACTCTGCAGCCTACGAATAACTAGGAGATTTCCGTATGCCTCTTCTACGAGCGTTCCGAAAAGATGAGCCATTTCGAAATCGCTGATCGTCGGGGATAATCGGATGACCTCCAGGATTGCCTGTTTGCCGCGAGCATTCGCGTGCAGAAATGATGCCTCTAGAATCGGCAAGACCTCGGCAGGATAGGAAATCAATGCCTCCATTGCGGCCGTCCGGAGCTGCTCATCATCACCTTCCAAGCAGTGGATCAGTTTTCTCGCAGCTCTCATGTCAGGATTGCCGGCGAAGGCAAGAGCGGCCTCGATGCGAACCTGCGCACTGGGGTCATCAATGAGTTTGAGGGCCACCTCCGGGGCCAACATCCGGGGGGGCGCCTCTTTTCCCGCTTCTTCGTCGGTGAGCATCTCGGTCGCCGAGGATTCCAAGCCCATCGGAGCGCCGCCTGCTTCAAAAGCGCTGCCGGCCTCAACTCGGTCGAAATCGATCTTGTCCTCGACAATCACCTGTTTGAGGATGCGCTTGTATTCCTTTCTGAACAACAGTGTTTCAAAGACCCAGTAGGCGGCCAATACCACTGCTATGTAGGCGAAGGCCTGGGCACCCATGAAAGGCTTGAGAAAGATCATGAGGAGTGATCCGGCCAACATGCCGATTTTCAAAACGGTGCCTCGGATGAAGGTGCGACTCCATGAGACCAGCGCCCTCGGAATCACGTTGAAAAGGATCTTGTTTACCGGACCAGCGATCGCTCTCTGGATGAGGATCAGGGTAAACTGGCCGTACGCGGCGACGTAGATGTTGAAAAAGGTCGTGAGCCCTGCAAAAACGACGGCGAAATTGATCGGTTGCACAAGTGATGCGTTGGGTAATCCCATTGCCGAGTACAGCCGTCCCGCAAACAACAGAATGACAAAGGTTATGGACGTCGTTGCGCCGCGAAACATGCTGAGAAAAGTTATCAGGCCCTGTTCCGACTCGAAGCTGCTGTTGGCAATCACGCTGAACTGGTACGAAAAAATCGGCAGCAAGACGTTCGGTATGAGACCGCAAATAATCAGAAAGCGGATTATCGGGAACTCCTTCATGATACCGGGAATTTCGCTTAGTCGCTTTGTTTCCGGAGCCTTCCTTGTCACTGCCGTCTTGAGTTTGGTCTCGCCCACGACCTTCCGTGCGGTAATGGTCATAAAGATCGCTGTAAGAACAAAGACCAGGGCAAAAACCAAGAGCGCAGCGTCCTCGCCAATGCCATACGTGATCGGCCGAGTGAGGAAACTCCCCACTGTGGTTCCGAGAACCTGGGCCGCAGTCACCAGTGGGAAGATCCTCTTTCCTTGTCTCGCGTCGAAGAGATCTCCGGCAATGTTCCACAAGTAGACCAATTGGATGGCATCGAGCAATCCCATAAGCTGATACAGCGCCGGGTAGACTATGGACAACTTCGACTTGACCATGACCCAGCAAAGAACCGCGGCCGCAGCATACCCCCCGAACACGAGGATCATGAGATACGTGTCCGAGAAGCGTTTGGCGACCTTGTCGGCGAACGCTAGGACGATCATCGTCAATATGGCGCTTATGACCAGCATCCACGGGATGTAATCCGGGCCGTAACGCTTGAGGAATGCGGTATCCACGTAATTCCGGAAAATCGCGGTGACGAAGAAGACCGCGAAGAAGATCACAGCGAGCCATACGAACCGCTGGATCTCGTGCTCATATATCTTCAACGATTTTTCAAGGAAACGTTTCATGCAGCCCTCTGATCCTACTTGGTCTTGAACGGGAGAATGTCCTGGACGTCGTTTTCTCGTTTATGTGGAACCGGGCCCTGTTGCTTCGTCGGCGGCAAATATCGGAACGCTGAGAACCACAGATAGGATGGCGATGATGATGCATACAGCGGAAAGTCTGTGTTTCCCGATCTTCATTGGTTTCTTCCTGTGTATAATTTCACCTGATTCGGCGTACGTTTGCAGGATACCTGGTAGGCGGCCCTTTCGAGCCGCCCGCCCTGTTGACAGTTCGATTACTGTCCTCTCTGGTTCCTGATGGCCTCGTCGATCTTTTTCTTTATCGCATCAAGGTTGAACGAGGCCGGGTCCTGCATCGGCGGATACTCAAGGGCCGTTTTCGCCAGCTTCCCCACATATTCCTGAACCATAACGAAGCGCCAGAATTCGCGCGCATAGAAGTCGTTCATGTAACCACCGCCGAGGTCGTTCAGACTCTGGCCGCCAATTGACGGGGTCCGCTCGAACGGATCCTGGCGGAGATTCACGATCATGGGCATATCAGTGGTGACCTTCGGCCCGGGCCAGCCGCCCGGCTGCTGGCAGAACTGGTACTTGAAGTCGCCGACCCGGATGGCCCCGAGGTGAGGACCGCCGAAGTAGAAGAATTCCTCGCGCTTGGACAGCGCCTTGCCTACGAGCAGGTCCAACTGGTTGTAACCGTCGAGGTGGTTCTTGTAAGTTCGGTCGCCGAGCTTTACCCCCTTGAGCAACTGGTCGGTCATGTTTGGATTACCGGCCGCGGCGAGCAACGTCGGGAACCAGTCGAGGGCGGAGAAGATGCCGTTCGCGACTGTGCCGGGTTTAATTTTGCCCGGCCAGCGGGCGATCGCCGGCGCGCGGAAGCCGCCTTCGAAAACGGTCCCTTTGGTACCCTTGAACGGCGTCATGCCGCCGTCCGGCCAGGTGAACACCTCCGCACCGTTGTCCGTGGTAAAGACAACGATGGTGTTATCAGCCTCCCCGATGTCTTCCAGGTGCTTAAGGAGCGCGCCGATACTGTCATCCATCTGTGCCATGCCGGCCTCTTCCACGCCGTAGTTGCTCTTGTAATTCATCATCGCCTGGTACTTCGGCGAGAGGTAGGTGAAGACGTGCATGCGAGTGGTGTTGTGCCAGATGAAGAACGGCTTTCCTTCCTTCTTGGCCTTGTCCATGAAGCCCTTGGTGTGTTCGACCAGGACTTCGTCGAAGGTCTCCATGTCGTACTTGGAACCAAGGGGGCCCGCCTGCCACCCCTGGTGATCGGCTGTCATGTTCTTGAAGGGGCGCAACGGTCCCTCGTCCACGATCTTCTGCTTGCCAACCTTGCCCCAGCGCGGCATGACTGTCTCGTCGTCCTTGTCCGTCGCCCAGCTATGCACGAGGTTGCGCGGCCCGTATTTCTCGAAGAAGGCCGGATCCGAGGGGAAAGAATACCAGAAAGGGTCAGACATGGCGTCGAGGTGGTACAGGTAGCCGAAGAACTCGTCGAAGCCGTGCAGGGTCGGCAGATACTTGTTCAGGTCGCCAAGATGGTTCTTGCCGAACTGCCCGGTGACGTAGCCTTGCGCTTTGAGCGCGGTGGCAATGGTACAGGCCTGAGCCGGGAGGCCAACGTCGGCGCCGGCCTGGCCCACGGTGGTCAGACCCGTACGGAGGGGGATCTCACCGGTGATGAAGGCCGCCCGACCGGCCGTGCAACTGGCTTCCGCGTAGTAGTCGGTGAACATCATGCCTTGGGATGCCAGCTTATCGAGGTTTGGAGTCATACCGGACATCATGCCCCTGTGGTAGGCGCCGATGTTGAACCAACCCACATCATCACCCATGATGACGAGAATGTTGGGCCCCTTATCCGACGCAAACGTCGGACCGGCAACCAATACCAGGGCGACACAAATTGCAGCAAAGGCCATGGGGATTATGCCTTTTCTTAGTATCATTCTCCTTCCCCTTCCTTTCGTAAATTTGCTCAAGAGCAAAGTCGAGATATCGCTTATCTGTAATCCTCAACATTTGACCATTTCTTTGTTCTTGTGCCTTTTACTTCACCCCCTCTCTTGCTCAATTCGCTCTCATCGAGTCTTCATGGGACTCTCTTCTTTTGCGCGTCTGGAAGGGCACCCTTCAAGGCATCCAGGCGAACCTTCATGCGAACCTTGTACTGGTCCGGTATGCCCTCGGCGGCCAGCCCCTTGTTGTACACTCTCTCGGCCTCAGCCTTTCTTCCCTGTTTCTCATAGATTCCACCCAGGAGCACATACGCATCGGCGTACGCGGGATATTTGGTGATCAGGCCATCCAGCACGCTTGCAGCTCCAGGAAGGTCTCCCTTCTGTTGCTGATAAAAGGCCAGCGTGTAGGTATACCTGGGCACATCCGGCCGCATTTCTGCAGCCTTCCTGCAGAAATCCACTGCCTCGTCGAGACGGTCCTTCGAGAGAATTACGCAGAGGTTGTATGCTGCCTGTGCCATCTGAGGATCGGTTTTGAGGGCTGTTCTTAGGTGCTTTTCCGCCGCGACGAGATCATTCTCCTCGGCCTTGAGCAGGGCCATGTTAAAATTCGCGGCAGCGTTATCGGGGGCCACGTTCAAAGCCTTTTGCAAAGCGTCATCGGCCTTTTGGTTTTGTCCCATGCGGGCATACGCCATTGCCTCGTTGACCAGGGCCATCACCCCGCGAGGCTCCATCTTGAGCGCCGTCTCATAAGAAGCTATTGCCTGCTTGAAATCACGGCGATCGAGGTAGTAGTTGCCCAGATTGTAATGGGATTCCCACTGGTCCGGCCGTGACAGGATTGAAGCCAGGTACTCGTTGCTTGCGGCCTCGACTTTCTTCTTGTCCCCATCCGTCAGCGGGAGATTCCGATATCCGGCAAGGGATGCCGCTGCTCGCACCCGAACAAGTCGGCATTCATCACCGGCAGCCTCCACCAGAGCTTGAACGGATTCCTCTGTCGGAACGTTCTGCAGGGCTGTGGCAGCCGCAGACCGCAGGAGCGGTGATGGGTCCTTGATGGCCTTGAACAACACCGGAATGATCCGTGGGTCCCCGGAAGCCTGGACGAGTCGGATAAGTGATGTGGCGAAGACTTCGTCCCGATCCCTGCTTGTCACATATTCGAGGATCTCCGGAAGCTTGCTCCAGTCGCGCTTGCGGGCAGCCTCAATCAGGCCGGCCCGTCGAATTAATGACGCCTGGTAATCCCGTTTGCGCCACTTGCGAACTGTTTCATCCGCCCACTGGGGTGTCTTGTCCTCGTGGCATACGTTGCAGGCGTTGGGCGATTTTAAGGATATGGTAGCCGCAGGAGCGGGCGGTAGCATTGAATGGTCGCTTCTGCGCATCCGGGCGAATTCCGTCGTGGGCATATGGCAGGAAATACACTTATTTCCAGGACTGTCGGTCTGGTGGTGCGTATGTTCAGTGGGATTGTCTACCTTGTTGATGTGGCAGGGCATGCACGCCTGGTTGGCCTTGTCCTCCGCCTTGAACTTGTACCGACCGCTGGACGTGTGGCAATGAAGGCAATCGAGCTTGCCCGACTTCACGCAGGGGCTCATGAGCCAGGAGGTGTACGTGTAGTTCTCACCAAGGTCACGGGCATCCGGGTAGTAGTCAGGGTTTTCGAGAGTGACCAGACCAAAATGGTCGAAGAACTTGTCCCCGGGTTGGAAGGTATCCGTGAGCACGACCGCTTTGGCATGACAGGAGGAGCATGTGGCGTTGTTCTGCTCCTTGGAAAAGTCACGACCGCCGCGTGTTATTTTCAGGTCTTTCGGAACGGTTCCCTTCGGCGCCGCCTCACAGACACGAATGTGCTCATCAGCAGGGCCGTGGCATGTCTCGCAGTTGATGCCCGGCTCCTTCCAGATCGTACGGTACGTGTCCGTTTTCAGGTCATAGTTCGTGGAGACCTGGCTCACGTGACACCCGTAACAGGCGGTGTTAAACGTGTACTGCCAATCCCTCCAGTGTATTGGTTCATCCGTCTGACCCGGAAAGTGCCGTACGCCGCTCGAGGCCATGTCGAACCATTCCTTCTTGTTCATGTCGTACGCCACGGGCAGAGTCTGGAGCCGGCCGCGATCCAGAGTGGTAAGGAAGTAGTACACATTCTTTCCCCCCATCACGTGATCTATCCGGTATTTCTTCTCGCCCTCGGGGCCTCGTTCAATGACCCGGCCGGTCTCGCCGGCGATGTCCGCACGGAACCGGGAAGCCCCAATGACGATTTCTTCCGTCTGAGGGGAAAGTTTGCTACGTGCCAATTCAGCCGTATAAGGCTGCATGGCGAGACCGTGGTGCGATGTGGACCAGAGCTGGTAAAACTTCTCATGGCATTTACGGCAACTGGTAGATCCCGCGTAGGGATCGGGACCAGCGAACTTTTTATCCAGCTCTTTGCCATGACCCTTCAAGTCCGAATCAGCGATCAAAATGATTCCGGAGGAGAGTACCAATAGACTGCACAAGACTATTGAAAGGCCAAATCTAGTCTTCATGGCCGACTCCTTCGAGGCTTCCGAACCCGTGACTACGTCTGTGCCCCCCCGGCTCGGCCAAGTCTCTCCCGAGACTTTCGGGCCGACCCGCTCTGCGGTCAGGGAAAGAGATAAGTGCCCCCAAGGCCGATCTTTTCGCACCTTGACACGGGAGAGCTTCTTGCCGCAGGAAATCCTGGGAACAAGAATTCATTGTGCGATCATATCATAATGTCGGCACAGACGATGATGACATTTTGGAATAGAGGCGCTTCGCGCGAGACCGTGCCTGTGTTGCAGAATGGCTGGAAGAATCCCGACATAGAATACCTTTGGAGGAAGACCAAGAGGGGCCATCACCCAGAACAAGTTCTTTCCGAAGTTGAAAGACCTCAAGGAAGCCCCGGCTCGACGGTTCAACAGATTTCACGCCATTTGGCGTTCAAACGAGTGACTTTGTCCTGCCGGCGGGGTACCTCCGAAGCGAATTCAGGTCGTCCGTTCGAAGCGGAGGAGGTGCCCCGCCGGTTTCACTGATCCGAAAGCGCACTGGTATCAAGGGAACCCAGCTTCTCTCAGGAGCGCAATTCCCCACTTTGCTTAAGCGCAGTGCCGAATGCAGAGTTCTATAGTCGAGGAGAAGCATTTTCGGACAGAAACTTCTTTCTCGACACGGTGGAGCGCCGAGAAAAACGGTATAATCCGTATTTACAAGGCGCTTCGCCGTGTACGCGAAACGACTATCTGCCCATCATCTTTCGCCCGTGGGGGGGCTTCTTTTTACTCAAGAAGTCCGCCAGGAGATTCACCTGTTCCGGTGTGAGCTTTGAGAGCTCGTCTCTTTTCATCTTGAGATCTTCACCCATGACTTCCGAAGCGAGCTTTGTCGTCTCTTCGTCCAACTTCGCGAGCTTGGCCTGGTCTATTTTGCCGGAAATCAGCATGGTTTCTTTCTCATCGCGCAGCCCCATCAAAGCGTTTCGAGCCTTTCTTGTCTTGTCCTTAAACTCAACATACGCGAGCCGCATCTGTTTCAGTTGGTCATCTGTCAACTTGAGTTTTTCAATCAGATCCGGCGGCCCATCCAACAAAGCCGGGAATTCCGGCCCATGCGGAGGTGGTCCCGGGGGCCCCCCAAAGCCCGGCCCTCCATGCGGAGGCGGCCCTGGGGGCGGCCCCGGAGGTGCGGCAAGGGCAATGAAACAAGTCGCAGATGCAAGTGTAACCAGTCCGAGAATCAACACAATAGCTGTCTTTTTCATTCAGTTCTCCTCCTGTTATGATGGTTGATTGACCTGGATAGCGAACTCCGACGGCCTGCACGCGCCGGCGGGTTGCTTATCTGAAGAAAGTGTAGACGGTAAATGTGGAGAAAATATGGAGGAGCTGTGTTAAGATTGTGGAGTAGACCAGATAGTCAACGGGAGGCAGAGAGCGAGGCCGAGACCTTTGTCAGCCATCTTCGTCGGAAGCGCGGGTAACGACACCGAGTTTGTAACCAATCCCGTGTACTGTGCTAATGACCTCTTGTTCCGCAGAGTTTTCGGCCATCTTCTTGCGCAGATTCTTGATGTGCGAGTCAATAGTTCGCTCGTATCCGTCAGAACTGTAACCTTGAACAAGATTCAGAAGTTCGCCCCGAGTAAATACGCGATTTGGACGTGTCATCAGTGCTTTGAGAAGGGCGAACTCGTTCGGGGTCAGGCTCACAGGCTTTCCTCGGACGGTGACCTCGCGCGTGGCGCAGTCCATCGAGATAGCTCCTACCTTGAGCTGTGGCTCTTGGGGTTGAGGCAGGCTGCGCCTCAGCACGGCTTTTACACGCGCAACTATTTCCCGGGGGCTGAACGGCTTACACACATAGTCATCTGCGCCCAATTCAAGGCCGACAATCCGGTCAATTTCTTCGACGCGCGCAGTGAGCATGATAATAGGAATGGTAGAGAATTTCCTGATTTCCCGACACACGTCCATTCCGTCCATGCCCGGCAACATGATATCCAGCAGCACCAGTGCCGGCGTGTTCTTACGTATTTCCGCAATGGCCGAATCTCCACGCTCAACAATCGTTACAAGGAAACCGGCAGCGACAAGATAGTCCCGCAGCAACTCGGCAATTTTGAACTCATCCTCTACGATCAACACATGTTTTCCCGCCACACCTACTTCGACCATTAATTCATGCCTCCATAAGCGGAAACTCCATCGAAATCAGCAATCCCCCCAGGGAGGAATGCGCGGCACGAATCGCGCCACCATGCCCGATCACGATTTCCTTGCATATCGAGAGGCCGAGGCCGCCACCCCCTAGAGCCCGACTTCTTGACTTGTCCACGCGGTAGAGTCTGTCAAAAACGCGGTCGAGAGCCTCAGATGGGACTCCCGGCGGGGAATCTTCAAAAACCAGAGTGAGTTTTTGGAGCGAGCAATAATGATTGATGCGCAACACCCCAGGAGAATTGGTATATCGAACAGAATTCTGGATCAGATTTGCGAACAGCTGTCGCAAGCGATCTTCGTCCCCCATGATTACAGCGCTATGCTCCGCAACTGAATGGGCCTCAAGTTGAATGCCGGCCTGCGTGAGCCGCGTATCAAATGTACCGATAACCTCTTGAAGAATGTCCAGCGGCTTCACCGGACGCTTTTGCCGTACAAGATTCTCGGAATCCGCTACAAAAAGTACATGGAGATCGTCCACGAGTTTACCGATTCGGTTTGTCTCATCATGAAGTGAGCCAAGCCTCTCGGGGTTGATTTCTCGCACGCCGTCCTGCATTGCCTCTATTTCCCCCCGAAGTATGGCTAGGGGGGTTCTCAATTCATGAGCCACATCGGAGGTCCATTGCTTCCGAAGTGTTTCATTCCTTTCCAGAGCTCGCGCCATTGAGTTGAAAGCGTTTGCCAGTTGGCCCAGCTCATCGCTGGTTCGCACGTCAATTTGAGTGCCAAAGTGGAGGGAGCTAAGCTCTTTTGCGGCTTCCGTCAACTTCTTGACTGGAGAAAGGATATGCTTTGAGAGGAAATATGAGATCAAGCCCGCGAGAGCAAAGACAGAAATAGCGGCCAAAAGGATAGACCTGGTCTGTTCCCTAACAAAGGCCAGCTCCAAGGGGTGTGACCCGTGCCTCAACGGCATTAGTCCGAGCCAGCCTACAGTCTGTTCTCCGATAATGATCGGGCGAAGCACATATCCTCGGAGGGGAAACCCCGGAGGCCCGACAACGAGTTGTTTGTTCTCGTCGAAGAGAGCAAGACGTGGCCCAATGGATTCTCTGCGGGGGGGCGGGCCAGGTGGTGCTGTCCTCAATTCTCCT
>Ga0172371_10002668_pt1 | contig 28135 bp, 20 predicted proteins | sample Lak12m_FD_114543 | JGI IMG/M metagenome (GOLD analysis project Ga0172371, IMG submission 114543) | Freshwater microbial communities from Kabuno Bay, South-Kivu, Congo - kab_022012_12m | ecosystem: Environmental > Aquatic > Freshwater > Lake | place: Democratic Republic of the Congo: South-Kivu...
AATTCCCTGAGAAGATTACCCAAATGCCGCAGAAACCGCATGCTTCTAAACTCCTGCTTTTTAATAACAACTTCGGCAATGTACGGGATATATCCGGAGAAAGCAAAAGGAAATAGGTAATAAAAGCAGTGCTCTTCTTATTTGGGTGATAACTGTGTCTTCCTAAGACGGCTCGCGGGTGGGCGGGGCATACCATTGCCCCGCGCTCTTTCTCGCCGCGGGTCACGGTGTGACCCGCCCACAAATAGAGAACTCAATCCAGTACATAATCCTGCCGCCAGTTGGCCTTTTCGACCCACGGCGGCTGTTCTTTCTTGTTGAGAAGGAAAGAACCCAGGACAAGATAATCCATCTCCGTGCGCATGAAACAGCGGTAAGCGTCTTCCGGTGTACCGACGATTGGTTCGCCACGGACGTTGAACGACGTGTTGATTATTATCCCTTTGCCGGTCCTGTCCTCGAAGGCCTTGATGAGGTCATAATAGCGCGGGTTTGTCTCCCGGTTGACCGTCTGGACCCTGGCTGAATAATCGACGTGCGTGATCGCCGGCACGTCCGAACGGGCCTGGTTGATACGTTCCCGGATTGGAATTTTCGTCCTGTCTTCCTGGCCGAGACACCGTTCTTTCCTGACCGGCGCCACAAGCAGCATGTAAGGCGACGGCCTGTCCAGCTCGAAGAAATCACCCTTCTTTTCTTCCAGGCAGGAAGGCGCAAACGGGCGGAACGACTCACGGTACTTGATCTTCAGGTTCATTATGGACTGCATCTTCGTAGAGCGCGCATCTCCGATTATCGATCTGTTCCCGAGCGCGCGCGGTCCGAATTCCATTCTTCCGTGAAGCAGCCCTATAACATTCTGTTCGTCAATGATCTGCGCAATGGTTTTTGCCCATTCCGGTCCGGCCAGTTTCTTTGCCGGGTAGCCTTTGCTTTTCAAGTAGGCCTCAATATCGTCATCCTTGAATTCGGGACCGAGATAAGAGCCCTGCATGGAGTCGTGTATTCCATCGGCCTGGCGCGGACCCTTGTTCAGCAGGTGCCACACCAGCAGGGCAGCTCCAAGCGCGCCGCCGGCATCACCCGCCGCCGGCTGGATCCATATGTCCTTGAAAGGCCCTTCGCGGAGAAGGCGTCCGTTTGCGACACAGTTAAGCGCTACGCCGCCGGCAAGGCAGAGGTTCTTCTCGCCGGTGATAGAATGGAGATGCCTGGCCATTTTCAGGACGATTTCCTCTGTGACAACCTGGATCGAACGGGCAATGTCCATTTCGCGCTGGCTGATCTCGCTTTCGGCCTTGCGGGCTGGGCCCCCGAAGAGTTCCGCAAAGCGGTCGTTGGTCATCCTGAGGTCGTCCAGATAACCGAAGTAGTCCATGTTCAGCGCCAGCGAACCATCCTGTTTGACGTCGATGAGGTTCTTGTAGATCAGGTCAATGTATTTCGGTTCCCCGTACGGGGCCAGGCCCATCAGCTTGTATTCGCCGGAATTGACCCTGAAACCCGTGAAGTACGTGAAGGCGGAATAAAGCAGGCCCAGCGAATGCGGGAAATGCAGGTCGCTGATTATTTCAAGGTTGCTGCCGTTTCCCCGGCCCATGGTGCTGGTTGCCCATTCGCCGACGCCGTCGATGGTTAGGATCGCGGCGCTCTGGAAAGGGGAGGGGTAGAATGCGCTGGCGGCGTGCGATTCGTGATGTTCCGGGAAATACATTTTCGAGATGTCCATGCCGCATTTTTCCATGGCAATCTCGATTTCCATCGGGATCCAGAGCTTCTGTTTCAGCCATACAGGAAGCGCCAGCATGAAAGACCTCAGCCCGCGCGGGGCAACACTGAAATATGTTTCAATTATCCTTACGAATTTTGTGATGGGTTTGTCATAGAACGCGATGGCATCAAGCTCGCCTTTCTTTATATTGCCTTCCGCAAGGCAGTATTTTATGGCGTTGACCGGGAATCCTTCATCGTGTTTCTTGCGCGTGAATCTTTCTTCCTGCGCGGCGGCGATGATTTTACCGTCCCGCACGAGGGCCGCGGCTGAATCATGGTAAAAAGCGCTTATGCCGAGAATATTCATCAGTGCTGTTTCAGGTATTGGTCAGGAATTTTTACAGGTTTACGCGGAATCCAGTATGTTTCGGCCTTTGAATTGAACTTTAGATTAAGCGGGTCCTTCCCCCGGATGGTCATTATTATCCTGGCGGGAATAAAGAACAGGTAGAAGAAAGGTGTAAGAAGTGCCCAGGTAAGGCCCACGGCAAGCCATCTTCCGAAAGCAAGGGCGAAGCGTTCCATGGCCCGGAAAACGGGTGTGATGAACAGCCCGCAAACCAGTACAAACACAGACAATCCAAGCAGTATTTTACCGGCCATGGGTTTTTTGAAGCAGAACAGCAGGAGAAGCGCGACTGCAAGCATCAGCAGGAACTGGAGAACGGCCCGTTTCGCCGTTGATTCGGGTTTCCTGCCTGCGCCGGCTGTTTCCCTGCTGCATGGCCACACTGGTTTATCCGTCTTCGCAGAAGACCCCGGACTTGAAGTCTGAGGGATGAATGCGTTTCTTGCTACGCCGGATTCCGCTAAGAAACTGCGGGCTTCAGCCCGCAGAGCTTCATTCTGGTTATCGTTCTGCATGGAGGTATGTTCTTTTATAATGTGCAGGAATCTACCAGCCGCAATGTCCGAAAACCAGAAGATTTTTTCATTCAGGATGGACCACGGATGGACTAGCGTTGCTATAGGCCACAACCAAATGAAGAATTTTATTCAACACCCGGCCTCCCGGCCTCAAGTGCCCGAAGGGAAACCCAAGGCAAGAAATATTACAATGTCTTATTCTGACTTGTTCCCCCTTGTGCTTCCTTTGTGGTAAAACATTTCTTACTCTTCTGCGAAAAAATGCAAGAAGTTGACGGATAGTAGTACGGATAACACTGATGAAGTTCTGTAAGCTGGCAGGGAACTCAGAAGATTAGAAATATTGTGCAGTCCGGGCCTTCTGTGACATTGAGCGCGCCGTTACCGCTGAAATACGTGGCGCCGCCGAGGTAGTTCAGGCCATAAATACCCGCAGGCTGTCCGACACCGCCAAAATACAGGGATTTTATTGTGTTCGTGCCGGTAAAACTCAAGTTTACGTTTGCACCTGAAGCTATATAAACGGGTGATAAGCTGCTCAGGCAGGCATTGTTAAGAGTCAGCACGCCGCCATTGACCATGGTGCTGCCCGTGTACGTGTTGTTAACGGAGAGAGTCATCGTGCCGCCGCCCGCCTTGATGAGCGAACCACTGCCGCTGATGATGCCCGAGTAGGTCGTATTGCTGCCGTTGCCGCCGGCAGTCAGGGCCACGGCATTTCCAGCAATGTTAGTCAGGGCAAAAGCCTGCGTCCCACTCAGTGCGCCAAAGGTGAAATTGGTAAATGCTGCGAAATTGAGAGCGCCAGCAGTGTAATTCAGCTTGCTGTTCTGGATCGCCAGCTGGTTGCTCAACACCAGCGTACCCGCGCTTATAGTCGTATCCCCACTGTAGGTATTTGCACCGGAAAGAGTCAGCGTGCCAGTGGCGTCCTTGGTCAACCCACCGACGCCGGAAATCACACCCGAGAGGACTTGGTTCGCTGAGCTGTCGTAATAAAAGACGGTGGTTGCGCCAAGGGAGACGTTACCCGCGTAATTGCCGCTGTTCAATTGCCCCGATCCAGGCGTGTTATTAAAAGAATTATTCCCACCGGTACGGTTGAGTCGGCCGCCAACCACAAGGTATGAATTAACGACACTGGCGCCCTGTATCAGAGTGATGGAACCGGTGAAAGTGGCGCCGGCAACCAGATTGATGCAACTCGAAGAACTCGATTGGGTCCGGTAGGTCGCTTGTAAGGAAGTGGGACTGCCGTCGGCGGAATCAGCGATCGTGCCCGTGAATGTCAACTCCTCGCGGTCGCCGCTACCTCCGAAACCCGTGAACAAGGCCAACGTTTTGGCGCCTACACCAGTGGCTGTCACGGAACCAAACTGGAAGACCGTGTCGTTATCAGTTACCTGAATCGACACTGTTCCTGGGCCGCCCGCAAGATTGACGGTACGATCGGTGGTCTGGTTGACACGTGGGGAGGTGCCCCCAGTCGACAGCGTGGTACCGGCGTAGAGGTCGATGGTCGCATTGGGCCCGGCAGCAGGCGCACCTAGAGGACCGGGGACTCCGGCGCTGGTAAGGCCGATACCGGTAGTGCCGCTGATGCCTAACCGTATCGTACCAGCCAGGACACGCGTTTTGCCTGTGTATGCGTTTGGCGCGGAGAGCACCAGCGTGCCCGCGCCGCACTTCGTCAAAGAATTCCCGCTATTATCCAGAATGTTGGTTCTGATCGTCAGGTTGTCACTTCCCTGATCGGTGCGGATGACCAGCTCTGCCCCGCTGGAAGCCTGGATTCCCGTACCGCCAGTGATGGTGGCCGCGTTATTGCCGGACTTGAGGATGCCATCAACGGTAACCGTCTGGCCCGCAGCAAGGGTCACGTTATTAGCACCACTGATTTTGAATGTGGTGAACGTTGCATTGTTCTGTGCTGTTATGGCGCCTGTGATCTGCTGATGCGTAACGCTGGCAAGCGAGGCCCCACCAGCACTTGTCGCAGTCCCGGCATCGCCTGGATAAGCCATTGCGCGGACAAAACTGCCTGTATCATACCACGCATAACTGTCGCCCGAGCTGACGCCATAGAAAACACCTTTATCAATGAAAGTGTTGGGAGTTACCCCCCCAACTACAAATCCGTGTGAGGCGCTGGCGGCGCCGGCACTGATAAGGAAAGTACCGGTTGCCCCGTTAGAGCGGGATAAAGAAGAAAACGTGAGCAACGCATTCTGAGCAGCGGTACGGGTGATCTTTACCGTAGCTTCTCCATTACTGAAGGTAAGAGCGCCGAGGGTTTGCGAAAGCGCACCGCTGGCGCCAACGTTATCCATGTTGAAAGTACCAGTGCCGCCAAACGTTAGCGCACCGCCGGCTGGAATGGAACCGGTCTGCCTGTTCAAAGTCAAAGTCCCGCCGTAAACCAGGGTGCTTCCACTATAAGTGTTCACACCCTGAAGAACCTGCGTGCCTGTACCGGCCATGGTCAGGGTCATGCCGGCGGTGCCGTCGGCAATTACACCGCCATACGTAACCGTGCCGGACGGATTGAGGATGAGGTTGGTGACGCTGCCATACCCGTTGGTGATGACCAAGGCGATATTTCCCGTCGCGCCGCTCAGACCGCCGAAGGTGGGGCCAGTGACGCCGGTGTCGAGAGAGAAGGCGCCTGTGCTGGTGGTGTCTATGGCGCTGTTCTGGATGGCAAGGTTATGACTAAGCTTGATGGTGCTGTTGGCGGAGCTGGCCCTGGTCGTCCCGGTATACAGGTTGTTGCTCGAGTTTAATATCAGCGTGCCGTTTCCGGTGTAGGCCAGCGAACCCGCGCCACTGATACTCGATGGGAAGTCAATGCCCTGCGTGACGGTGCCGTTCTTGCCGATCATAAATGTCCCCCCGTTGATGATCAGCGTGGTCAGCGGCATTCCGACGCCATCGTTGAGTTGTAACGTTCCACCGTTGATCGTCGTCGAGCCCGTATACGAGTTATTCGTGCTGAAAACCAGCGTCCCGGCGCCGGATTTGGTGAAACCGGCTGAAGCGGCAATTGACTGGTCCACCGTAAAAGTGTTGGCGGCGTTGGCAATGTCCAGGCCCACCGCAGCGCCAGAGTTGAAAACAATTGTTCGACCCAAGTCGGAAAGTTTCGTGAGAGCAGTGTTCGTGATTCCAAGCGCGCCGCCGTTGAATACCAGTTTGGCTGATGCTGCACCGAGGTTGTTGGCAGAGCTCACAACCAACTCACCTGCGCTGAGGATATTGGTACCAGTGTGGGTGTTGGCGCCGGTGAGCACCCACGTGCCCGCGCCGGTCTTGGTCACTGACACAGCCCCCGAGCCATTGTCCGCAATGTTGGCACAAAGAGTGTTGGTGTATGCCGCAGTTCCGGTCAGGATCAGCGTGCGGGTCTGACCGGCTGTTCCATAGGCCGGGGAGCCTGTTGCGGTGAGAACAAGCGCAGCGGATCCGGAAGCGTCAAGAGATGCGGAGTCACCTGCTGTTGTGCCGTTGATGGTGAATCCGCGATCGCAGTTGACCGATCCGCCCGTGTACTTAAATGTCGTGCCGTTGGCCAGCAGGAGGTTGGCGGCGGCGCTCGATGAGGTTCCGAGCCCGCTGTTAGAGCCGCCATTAGCCAGACTGCTGACCGTCAAAATGCCGCCATCGACGGTCACCACGCCGTTGTAGGTGTTGGCAGCGGTCAGCTGCAGTTCGCCGACGCCGGTCTTGGCCAGCCCCGCCGTGCCGCTGCTCGTGCGGATGACGCCGCTGAGGATACCGGCATAGGCAGAAGAGTTGGAAATCGTTCTCGTAGATCCGTTGAGATCAATCAGGTTTGGAATCGTGATCGTGGCGGTTGAAACCGCAGAATCGCCGAGCACCAGCGTGGTCGGCTGGAAGTAAGGACTGCCCCAAACGATTTCGTAATTACTTTGGTTTTGTCCGTTAAAATACAGAGGGCTGACGCCGATACTGGCAAACCCGCTGGTTCCGCCAGTGATTTGGATTTGATCGGGTCCCGGGCCAAGGTAGCGACTGAAGTGGTAGGGAAGCGCGAGGATGCCCCCGTTGAGTTCGACGTTGTTTAAACCGCCAGCGGCACCCCAGGGGACGCCGCAGCAAGGGGGGTACGACAATCCAGGCGCGTTCCAGGCGTTGAGTTTTAAAATGCCTCCCTTGACCAAGACCGGGCCGCTGAAGGAACTACTGGCGCTGGATATCGTGAGGACCTGCCCGGCGTTGAGATTGATGGTTAACCCGCCCGGACCGCTGATTGGGCCGCTGATCGTGGTAGTAAGGCCCTGCAACTCCAAGGTGCCGGCGATACCAATGTTGCCGGAGAGCGTAGCAACCCGGGTGCCTGAAAGAATCAACTTGCCGGTTCCGCCTTTGGCGATATTTAGGATGGCGGTGTTCAGCGGGGCACTGATGGTCAGGTCACCACCGTCCACGTGGGCTATGAGTTCGGTACCGGCTGTGATGTTGCCCGAACTGGAACTGATGGTATAGGAGTCGGTTCCGGACTTTAAGATGGCTCCGGGGCTGGTCAGGGTGAGATTGCCGCCGGTAAGGCTCATGCTCTGGCCCGCGCCGCTGGTGATCACATTCAACGAGTTGAACGATTTGGCCGAGCCCATTGTGCCGGAGCCAGTCAATTGGGCGTTCTTCGTGGCATCGCTTGCGGCGCTGGTCGGATCAACAAACGTACCGAAATAGGCAACAATGCCATTAGCCCCGGTTGCTGCCCAATTAGTGCCGTTGACGGTGCCCCAGGGCAAAATGCCGTTGGCCAAGGCCGGCCAGCTCGAACTGGTCACGTTGGGACAGTTGACTCCGCCGCCGAGCGTGCCGTCCACGCCGACGAAGTCAATGGCCGCGCCAGCCGACCGCGTTACGTTGCCAAGAGCCAGCGTCGTTTGGTCGGTACCGCCACCGATGTCGATCGTGATTTTGCCGCTGGTGGCCAATGTAGTGGCACCGTTGGTTTCGGCCTGGATCCCTGCACCATTGTAGGATTTCAGGGTCAGCGAGCCGAGGCTGATCGCTGTACCATCGGCGAGGCGGTCGGCCCAGGCGCCGCCGGAGTTGTCAAGCGACAGGGTGCCACCCTTGACTGTGAAGGCTGAACTCTGGGACGTCCCGGACGCTCCGCTCAGCGCGAGCGTACCGGCGTAGATCGTCGTCGCACCAGTGTAGGTCTCGGTCGCGGTCAGGGTCTGGATGCCGGGCCCAAGCTTGAGTAACTGCATGTTGGCTCCGCCGTTGGCGATAACCGCACCATAGGTGGCGGAAACGCCGGCCTGTGGATTCAGGTAGAGGCCCGTGATGGCGCCATAACCGTTGACGGCTGTCGCCAGATTTACGTTACCGGTCAAACCGCCGAGCCAAAGGTAGAGGATGCCAGCCGCCGTGACGTCAAGACTACTGCTTGATCCCGTGGTGTCGTACACGCTCTTCTGAAGTCCGAGAGCTGAGTAATTAACCCCACCCGCACCATTGTAAGAATTATATAGTATTATCTTGCCACCGCTAATGATCGTTACGCCACTGAATTGGTTGACCTGCCCGTCACCATAGTTGCTGATTGCGGTTGAATTGAGCTGGAGGTCCCCCGCGCCATTCTTGATGATGCCGTAAGCACCCGAGATATAATAGGCGGCATTGAGGATTCTCGACGCATTGACGTTCCAGGTTTGATCCCCCGCTAGGGTGGTGATGTCGTTGATCGTGAGATTCTGGGTGGCAGCCGACATGTCAATCCCGGTGCCGCTGATCCCGTTCAGGGTGAGAACGGCACCTGCCGTATTGCCGATGGTGATGGCGCTACCGGGGTTGGCGATGATAATCTGTCCCCAGTTTACGCTCGCGCCGATCGCAGTCGAATAATTTCCGGCGGAGGTGTTATTCCACTGTGCGGCGTCGCCGACCCCCGGCGGCCCGCCCGCACTCCATGCTCCAGCCTGGTTCAGGGTCGTCGCGTTGTTCTGCCGGGTATACGTTCCTGCCCGCGCCATCCCGGCCAGCGACATGATCAGCATGATGTAACAAATTCTTTTCATCTAACATCCCAGGTTATATTACCGGAAGAATACTGATCCGCCGCCTGGGCCAAACCAAACCATGAGGCAACAAGCACTGCAGGCAATATAACATTGAAGAATCTCTTCATGCAGATCCCACACAATAAGATATATCTTCACTTTTTATTAATAGCTATTTTCCCAGAATACAGGCGAAAAAGCCAGAGAAAAACAGAAGACAGTAGTCAGAAGTCAGAATTCAGGATCCAGAATCCCTCAAAGCTGACTTCTAGCCCGCGCAATAAGCGAGTTGTACTGCAGACTCGCATGCCAGAGCGCGCAGACACTACGCCTTGCCCTGCAGTTAAAAACATGCAATCATGATTGAGATGAAGGGTGATTATTGCAGGAAAAGGAAGCGAAATTAACATGAAGGTATTATTACTGGCGCCACAGCCTTTCTTTGTTGAGCGGGGCACGCCGATTGCCGTCAGGCGCCTTGTCGAAGTCCTTTCCGCGCGCGGCTGGCAGATCGATCTCCTTGCTTTCCATGAAGGTGCGGATATTACCATTAAAAATGTCCGCATAATTCGCATCGCGAATCTATCCTGGATCAGGAACATTCCGCCGGGCTTTTCGCTGAAGAAGCTGATCTGCGACAAGATAATGTTCTTTAAGGCCCTGGGCCTGGTCCGGCGTGAGAAATATGATTACATCCACGCTGTCGAGGAGTCGGCATTCATGGCGGCGTTCCTGGGCAGGATGTACGGCATTCCGTTTGTCTACGACATGGACTCCTCAATGCCGGCCCAGATTATCGAGAAACACGGCCTGGCAACCATCCTGTTTCCAGTGATGAGATGGTTTGAAAAGTGGGCCATCCGCCGCGCCGCGGTTGTCCTGCCTGTCTGCGACGCGCTGGACGAACTGGCGAAGAAAGAAGGCGCGAAGAAAACAATCGTCCTTCGCGATCCCCCGGTGTTCTCCGTAAAGAGCCAGGCGAACGCCGAAGCAAAGAGAAAAGAACTTGGAGTTTCAGGCGCCTGCTTCATGTATATCGGGAACCTTGAGGTTTACCAGGGCATTGACTTGCTCCTGAATAGTCTTGCCGTTTCAGTAAAAAAGGGTGCGACGGCCGCGCTTGTGGTCATCGGCGGCACGGAATCGGACATCGCCAAGTACCGCGCGATGGCGGGTGAACTTGGCATCGGCAGTTCCGTGAGATTCCTCGGACCTAAACCGGTCGACCAGGTTGGTGATTATGTTGCCGCAGCGGATGTGCTCGTATCGCCGCGGATAACAGGCGTTAATACGCCGATGAAGATTTACGCCTATCTCAACTCCGGAAAGATGATACTTGCCACCAGCATTATGTCGCATACCCAGGTGCTTTCGCTGGAAACCGCTGTGCTTGAGCCGCCGGACGCTGAATCATTTGCGCGCGGGATCAGCCGCCTTGCCGCTGACGCGGCCCTGCGGCAGAAGCTAGCTGCAAACGCCCTTCGCGTTTGCAAAGAGAAATACTCCCAGGCCGCTTTCGAGCGCACCGTCTCCGAATTCTGCGGGGTGATGGAGTCGATCGCCGGAAACTGATGATTTCAATTTGGAATGGGGTAATTCCTCGCCTTCTAGGCGAAGTCTTAGGACGAGTGGTAGGGACGGCGCTCCGTCGCTGTCCGATGTACGGGATGAAATGAGCGGCGCTCGGCGGAGCGAGCGCCCTACAATCGAATTGATTTATTGCTGACTTTTCCCACTGTATTGGTCGATTCCTCGACTTGATGAAACAGGAAAGTTCTTGTGACAATGAACGAGAAGCGGAAAATATTTTGGCTGCTGGCTGCCGCAGGCGCGGCAACCGGATGCGCGTTTCTCATCCACACCTTCATCAACAGTCCGAACGACCACAGCCTGATGGACACGCCATCTTCCAGTGCGGCCTCGGCGGGCACGGTCAGGGTGGCCGCTATCCAGTGCTATTCGAGGATGGGGGAGATTGATTACAACAGGCGCCTGCTGAAGGGGCTGATCGAGAAAGCGGCCGGCGCCGGCGCGAAAATAATCGTAGTGCCTGAATGCGCGGTCAGCGGCTATATGGACCCCGCCAACGACATTAAGTGGACAAAGAAACCCGGTCCGGATGCAAATGAAGCTCTACAGGCTGACGTGCCCGCCGTAGCTTCTGGAGCGAAGGCAGAAGCCTATACAAACTTTGCGGAATCCGGCGTAGCTCCGACCCGCCAGCTGGTCGGAGCGAAGACGGATGAACTCGACGCAAACAAGGCGGCGGAAACGGTGCCTGGCGCATCAACGGAATATTTCGGAAAACTTTCCGCTAAACTGCGGGTTTACCTTTGCATTTCGCTGATCGAGAAAGACGAGGGAGAGTTGTTTAACACGCAGGTTCTCCTGGATCCCGAAGGGAAAGTCTGCGGGCATCACCGGAAGACAATTCTATGGCAGCCGGGTGATGGTCTTTGGGCGACAGAAGGGGTTTTGCCGGTCGATGCAATTGAAACGAAATACGGCAGGCTGGGCCTGATGATCTGTTTTGAATATCACGCCCTGCCAAAGTTGCTTGCCCGGGAACGCGTTGACATAGTGCTGTATTCGGTAGGCTGGTACGCGCCGAATGTTGAGACGTGGTACAGGGAGATCTTTCCCCGCAACACTGTTGTGCCGAATGGTTTTTCCATTGTCGTGGCGAACTGGTCTGCCGAAAAGGACAGTCCCGGCTGGCCGGGACACTGCTGTTCCTGCGTAATCGACAGCTCCGGCACGGTGTTGGCCATGGCGAAAGAAACGCGCGGCGAAGAAATAGTCATCGCCGACCTGCCTGTTGGGAGAGCAACGCAGAAGAAAGAATAACCTTACCCGCCTTCACAGAAAGCCATGGCGCGCCACGCGCCATGGATGAATGCGACCCCAAAGCTTCGGCGTGGTTCCGCCAAGAAGCCCTGTCCTTCCTGCTTCGCCCATCCTTCGCCAAGAAGCTACGGCCTGGCACGCAAGTCAGGACAGGGAGCTTCACTTTCCAGGTGCGCGGGTGTTTGCGTCACCTGCTGAAGCTGGCGGTTTGGCTTCCTTTTTCCCTGATATTCTCTCCGTCTGTAATGGTTTTCTGGTAATCCCAATTTTTTCCAGCCAGGCAAAGAGCGGCTTGGGCCACTGGCCTCCCGGTCCTTTTGCCATTCCATAATGAAACGCTCCATGGCCGCCTGATTCCACTATATAAATTTCATGTACAGCGTCGAGGGCTTTGAGTCTGTCGTCAATTGCCTGGGAAAAGCCAATAGTCGCGGTGGTGTCATCGCGGGCAATTGCAATCCAGGTGGGTGGAACATTCCGTCCAAAGGGGAAATGATCAATGGTTTTGCCGTTAGGCCAGCAACACATCAGCACGCAAAAATCGGGACGGCTGCTGAATCGTTCCGCCTTGTCTGTTGCTTTCTCATCGCCGCCATCGAAATGGCTTATCAGGTTCAGGCAAAGGTTTGCCCCCGCGGAATACCCTTGAACACCCACCAGTTTCGGGTCGATGTTCCATTGCGCGGCTCTACTGCGCACAAGCCTGACGGCCCGCCTGCCATCGGCCAACGCGTCCGCCACTACATCATTCGTGCCGTACTTGGTGCGGTATTTCAGGCCAAACACGCTGATTCCCTGGTCGTTAAGCATGCGCACGACATTTTCCACGTGCATACACATGGCCAGGTGGTTGTATCCGCCGCCCGCACAAATGATCAGGGAAGTCCCGTTGCTTTTTTCCTTCGGCGGGAGATAAACAAACAATTGAGGAACGGAAACGTTGCCGAAACGTTCATTGACAAATGTTTCCGGCCTTGCGTTCGTCACAAGTCCGGGCGGGTCTCCAGGCCAGAGCGGCACCACTTCGGAAGGGGTTGGCTTAACAAAATCCGGGGGATGGTTCGCGGCGCGTGCGGCAATCACAACTGTACACAATGCGATAAGAAAGAGAGCTCGTTTCATCTTATCTTTCAAAGCTAACGCATGCCATCATGCGCGGCGCGGGTTAAGATCGCGACAAAGACTGGTTCGACGATCTAATTATATTGAAAGGACGGTTCTGAGCCCCGCATCGACTTCTTGCATCGCATGATGATCGATTGTTTTGATTCGCTCCGTTAGGAATCGTTTATCAATTGTAATCAGCTGAGAGACGTTAACAACGGATTCTTTTGGTAATCCTGATGAACGTGCGCTGAGATGCACGTTTCCAGGAGCCGATGCAAGAGCAATGTTGGAAGTGATAGCTGCAGCGATGATAGTGCTGATTTTACTGCGGTTGAACTCGTTAGCTTGAACAATCAGCACAGGACGTCTATATCCCGGACCAGAACCTTCTGGTTCAGGCAAGGATGCCCACCAAATCTCCCCGCGTTGCATCACCATTTCTCCTTAGAAATTGATGCTAACTGAAGTCCATCCAAGACGGGATCGAGGGAGGATTCTTGTTTGCCGTAAACCTTGTTGAGTTGCTCGGTCACATCTTCCTGATGGTGATGAGACAAGAACTCGGTTACGGCTATTGTGAATACGGCACTTCTGGATAGTTTTCTACGTCGAGCAAAACTATCTGCTGTCTTGAATACATCATTTGGAATAGAAATAGCTGTTTTTATGGTTAATAGGGTATTACCATGGTTATACCCGTGTCAATCTTTTCTTAATCGTTTTCCTGCCGATTGTCAGCCATGAATTGAATCCGACCACGCCTGGTTCCTCGCGGCTGCAAACCCAGTTCAGTTGACTGGAATTGTCAGTACTGACCCATCATAAACAACTTACAACAAATAATTTTAGGGCCATTTTGCAATTCTTTCTCTTTCGTTCAAGGTTCCGTTATGAATCATGTGTTCGAAAACCAGCCGCGGGTCGAAGAATACGGTAAATTGTTGGCTCAATAGTGGAATCTGGCTTGAGCAATTAGCACCGCATCGCCTTCAACTTTGTAGACAAGACGATGTTCGTCATTTATTCGTCTTGACCAATAACCCGTTAGTGCATTGCGCAGCGGTTCAGGTTTGCCGGTGCCTTGAAATGGTGTACGTGTGACTTCTTTAATGAGATCGTTAACTCGTTTAAGCAGTTTTCGATCAGTATTTTGCCAATGAAGGTAGTCCTCCCATGCTTGACTTGAGAAGATTATCTTCATTCCGCCAGGCGCCTTTCCTTTCCCTTACCCTCTTCTAGTTCTTTTATGGCATCAAGAAGTCGACGTGCATTTCGTGGTCCTCGCAGGAGATAGGATGTCTCCGTCAAAGACTCATAGTCCTCTAGTGCCATCATAACAACCGAATCATCACGTTTCCTGGTGATAATAACAGGGACGTGATCTCTGCAGACTCGGCGAATTGTTCCTGCCAGCGTCTCTCTAGCTTCTGTATATGTTATTGCATTCATATGGACAGGATAATGTACAGATGTATTTGTGTCAATTTTCTTTTTTGATCTTTCTGGGCCAACATTGTTTTCATGCGTTCGAGACCTGTCGGATGGCGGGTCGAGAATCGCATAAAATGGTTGAAACGATTCTTAATCTTTTTTCAGCCGGTTGTCGGCCATGACTTGAATCTGACCACGCTTGGTTCCTCGCGGCTGCAAACCCAGTCCAGCCGGCTGGAATTGATTAGTACTGCCCAATCATCAACAACTTACAGAAAATATTTTTGGTGCCGCTCCGCAATTCAATCTCTTTAATTCAAGGTTCCAACATCGTTTAGGCATCTGGTTCCCTAAACCATTCGCAGGACAAGCCGCCGGATTCCGCAGAGCTTCATTTAAGCCATCCTTTTTCGACATACCACTTTGCGGTCTCAACAAGGCCGGACTCGTTGGTGTACCTGCAGTTGAAAGAAAGCTTATTCCTGAGCTTGGTGGTGTTGAATGCACGGTCCTTGGTGAAGAATGCCACTCGGCGCCTGTAAATTGGCGGCTCAATTCCGAACGGTTTGCACAGAAATTCGCAAACCGCCCCGGCAATAAAGAACGGCCAGGCCGGAATCCGCATGATGCGGATATTTCTTCCCGGTTCCGCGGCAATCGTGCGGGCCATCTGCTCGAGCGTCACCGGCTCGGCATTGCCACAGATAAAAACTTCATTGAGCGCCGCAGGGTGCACCGCAGCCAGGATAATGCAATCAGTCAGGTCCTCCACATGGATCAGGTGATAAAGGCACTTGCCCTGACCGAGAATGGGGAAGACCGGCCATTGAACCATTTTAAAAATTTTCAGCAGACGCCTGTCGCCCGGTCCGTAAATGGCTGCCGGCCGGATTACGGTTATTGGAAGGCCCGAACTTTTAGCATGGTCCCTCAACCAGAGTTCTGCTTCAGCCTTTGTCTGCTGGTAGATGTCGCCGGGATTGAAGGGGTATTGCTCGTCAGCCGGCGGGTTCTCAATGTGCCCGTGCACGCCGACGGTTGATACATGAACGAAACGCTTGAACTGCAGATTAGCCCCGGCCGCCTGGGCAAGAAGCTTTGTGCTTTCGATGTGGACTTTCCGGTTCATTTCCGCGCCTGCCTTCGCCTCGCGATAAGCCGCCGCGAGGTGGAACACGTATTCAACTCCGTTCATCGCATCTTTGACGACTGCCGGATCGAACACGTCGCCCCGGAACCAGCGGATGTCGAGGTCCTTGAACGGCTCAAGATTCGAGGAAGGCCTGGCAATGGCATGGACAATCGCTCCGCCCTGCGCCAGTTTCCGGACAAGCACCGACCCGGTAAACCCGGTCGCCCCGGTCACCAGAACTCTCGTTCCTTTTGGAATGCTGTGCTGCAAATCAGTCATAATTCATCTTTCATCGATCATTCTATTTCATGGCCTTCCCTTTGTTGTCTTCGTTACCTTTTGTTCAAAATCTTCGTTTCTGCTTTCTTAACAGAAGTAAACAAAGGTAACAAAGTCTACTCGCCCTCCTTATTGTCGGGAACAGTTTGGGCCGAGCTTAACTGTTTCCTGCTTACTGGCTTCCCTGGCAGCCGTAGCCTCGGCAAAGGCGGCTGACTTCTGAATTCTATCTTCTTCCCATCTCCACCAGCACCGGCGAACCCAATATACCCGTCAGCCCTGTTGCCCTGAAAAAACCTTCGAGAAACGCCGAAAATCCCGGCGCGTTAAGTTTGCGGTGCAGGACCATTGGCAGGAAAAATTCCGTCCGCCGCCGCGCCTGGACGAACTGGTGCTTTGCGAATTCGTCACTGATCTGCGAATGTCTGAACAGCGCAAACGGCCGGGTGTTTCCTTCCAGCTTTTTTTTCAGGCCGAACATGGAAGATGAAAACACATTAATGCTCTGGCTTGTCGGGTAATCAACGATGACCGCTTTTCGCGCAACCCGGCAGAGTTGCCCAACAAGCTCCGGCCAGCGCGTACAATGCGGCAGGAGCCGGACGGAAATCACCACATCAAACGAGTTGTCGGGGAATGGAAGCTCGATAACGCTGCCGGTCAGGAATGTTATCTTCTTTTCGGAAACTTCCTTTTGAATCCTCTGATTGCAGGAGGCGTCGCTTCCAAGGACGGTGACGGGAAAGCCGGCTGCAGCCAGCGGAATGGCCAGCTGGCCATGGCCGCCGCCGACATCGAGGATTGTCGCTGTTTGGAACTGGCTCAGCCAGCCGGTAACGATGTCCTCCTGGATTTTCAGCATCCACTTGCCGGCGGCGCCGGAGAACCTCCGCGCATAGTCCTCCGAAGATGTTTCTATATCAGCCGTTTCAGGATACATATTCTCGGTTCCTCGCTGTTTCCAATGGATACATACCTTGCAACGCATTGATTCAACGGAAAAAAAATTTTTGACAAGATAACAGGATATCCTGTTGATCAAGAGTGAGATCGATGTTGTTACGTGTTTTGATCCGGAGGTTCCGGTCAAAACACGTAACAACGAATCTTGCTGATAGGATCATAGATTCAGTCCCATCATGTTATCCTGTCACTTTTCTCTTGTTGCCTTTAATTGGCTGTTACTTATTCACCGATAATAGTGAAGAGCCTAATTATCCCCGCAAGGAAGATGTTTCTTTATTCCGGATACAGTATCGTTTATTGTCTTCACAAGCACAATAATATCAGGAAAGATACAATGAAAGAGCTTTTTTGGGGGCATGTCTGATGTTGTTTGCCGATACACATGTTCATCTTTATCCGTGCTATGACATGAACGCGGCGCTTGGCAGCGCTTTTGCCAACCTCGGCGCGCTGGCCGCGGAAGCTTCCCGCTCGGAAAAAGAGGGCGCGCCTCAGCTGGCCATATTCCTTACCGAGCGGCAGGACTGTCATTTCTTCCGGGCTTTGAAATCAGGTACCCGGAATTCTCTGGATGCTTCTTACGCAATAGAATCCTGTTCAGAAGAAAATGTCATTCTTATCAGGAACAGGGAAGGGCGTGGTCTCTACGTTTTTGCCGGGCGGCAGATCGTTACAAGCGAACGGCTCGAGGTGCTTTCGCTGACCCTTGATGCAGATATTTCCGACGGCGGAAACATCCGCGAAGTAGTCGACCGTGTTCTAGCCGGCGGCGGTGTTCCGGTCATTCCGTGGTCGCCGGGCAAATGGTTTGGCCGGCGCGGTGTGGTTATCGGCAAACTGGTGAACTCCATGTCCCCGGACAGGCTGCTTATAGGCGATTCATCACTGCGCCCGTACGGGTGGGGTGAACCCGGCCTTATCCTTTACGCGATCGAAAGAGGATTCAAAATTATTGCCGGAACAGATCCGCTTCCGTTCATTGGCGAGGAAGATTGCATAGGCAGGTACGGCATCGGCTGCAGCGCTGTCTTGGATACAGCAGCACCTTTGTCCGGGATGCGCCGTCACCTGACCGATCCCGCAGTTTCATTTTCACGCGTCGGCAGGAGAAACTGGCCGTCGACGGCCTTTCGCCGGCTGATGGCTAACAGGAAAGGCAGGGGCTAACGTTTGAGTGGCTGTTGAAAGACTTAATCAAACAGAGGAAGACAGCGCGCCCTCCCTCTTCAATGTAGGGGCGGTGCTTGCGCCGCCCGTGAGCGGATATCTCCAGCAGGGAGAAGAGCGGACGCCGGCAAGCGGCGCCCCTACGGAAGATGGATGTTCTTTTTTTGGCGAGACTACCATGGGCCGTCGTGTCTTTCAAAAGCCATTAAGTAAGAGTCGAACAGCAGGAAATGACAATAACAGGAGAGAACAGGATGAGAAAGAAGAGAATGGTGACGGCAGCGGCGATAATGGGGTTGGCGGCGATGCTGTACGCGGCGGATGAACTGCCGATGAAAACGCACCCTGATACGAAGACATGGAAGAACCTTTTTGCCGATGACCTGTCAAATGCCGTCTACCCGAAGGACATATGGACAGTCAAGGACGGCGAACTGACTGCGAGCAAGGACCAGTGCATCTGGACAAAGGACCAGTACGAGAACTTTATCCTGGACCTTGAATTCAAGATGGGTGATGCCGCCAACAGCGGCGTCATAGTATCCTGTTCCGATACAAAGAACTGGATTCCAAATTCAGTCGAAATCCAGATACTGGATGACTACAACGAGAAATGGGCCAAGGTGGCAAAGACCTGGCTGTGCGGCGGTCTTTTCGGTCATCTCGCGCCGGCAAAGCAGGTTGTAAAGAAAGCAGGGGAGTGGAACCATATGACCGTTGCCTGCAAGGGCAAGATGATCTATGTCCTGCTCAACGGCGAGCTGGTTACGGAAGCCGATCTCAGCAAGTGGACCTCCGCGAAAAAGAACCCCGACGGCTCTGAAATTCCGCCGTGGCTAAGCAAACCGATGTCCGAACTGGCAACAAAGGGCCACATCGGGTTCCAGGGCAAACACGGCGGCGCCCCGATCTTTTTCCGGAACATGAAGATCAAGCAGCTGGAATAGGGGCTATCCAGCGCTTCTTTCCATAAGAACACCTTGAGTCTCGCTCGCTGTGGGCGGGGATCACCGATCCACGCGTCTTTCTTGATCTTCTCGCGGGTCACAGTGTGACCCGCCTACATTTATTTTTTCCTTGGATGCTCGAAGTCGTAAAAGTAGCGGTTCGGCAAGTCCGTATTTGTGCCGCGAAGAACCGCCTTGAGCTCCCTGCCATGGAAAAGAATCATCCTTAAGACTAGCCAGTCGCCAAAATAATCAAATTTCCGGCAGGAAGTTGTAATATATGCCCGGCGCAGGTTGATGAATTTCCGGTCCCGTGTCTTTCCCAGCATCTTAAGTCGCTTTGCAAAATCCAGGTCCTCAGCAACAAGCAGGTTTTCGTTAAAACCGCCAATGGCTTCGAAGTCGCGCCGGTAACACCAGTAAAGGCCGCCGCCCAGTCCGGACATGTAAATGATCCCTTTCAGTAAGAAAAGGGAGACGGTTATTCCAGGGGACATTCTTTCCGCGCGGATACTCACGGCGCCGCCTATATACCTGCCGGACTGCAGTGCACGGTCGATTTCGGAGAACATGTTTTCCGTCATCCAGCTGTCGGCATCAATGGTTACAATGATCTCGCCTTTGGCGCTTTTGGCCCCTTTATTTCGGATCTTTGCGAGACACCGGCTGTCGTCGTTGGCTATTACTGCTCCGCGGGCGCGGGCAATCTGCTCCGTGGAATCAGCACAACGGTTCAGGACAACGATGATTTCGACCTGGTCGGGATAGGCCGCCGCGGCCCGTTCGATCGAGTCGAGGCACCTGCTGATACAGACTTCTTCGTTATGTGCCGGAATGATGACAGAGAATTTCATGGGCCTGCATTCAGCTTTTCTTGATATCTGGCGCGGGCTTGTTGTCCCCGGCTTTCCGTTTTTCCATTTCCGCGGTGGTAAGTTTCTCGATCTCGCCGAAAAACTGGGAAGTCGAGAGACAGGCAAAGATAACGATGAATACCAGGCTGAGAGTAAGATTCTGTGTTTCCGGTTTTGAATAAGCGCGGACCATGATGATCGCCGGCAGCGGGAGAATATATGCTAGGAGCCGGAGCTTGCCCTTGATTTCCCCTGCGTTAATGTTTTTCGCAATCAGCTCCTGGCTTTCCAGCTGTTCGATTTCTTTTCTCCGGGCTGAACGGCTTACCAGCAGGGGCGGCAGTACTATCGTTACGATCACTCCAATGACGAAGATGCTCAATATGGCCGGATCCATGTTATTCCTTTCAGATGTTCCACCCTCACCCTGACCCCTCAAAGGGAGAGGGAGCTGGTTCTTGCTCGGATTGAGGTGAGGGGATTTTCCCCAGCTCCATTCTAATCTTTTCCAAAACTCCCGGCAGATTCTGGCGAATCTGACTGTTCCAGAATCTTACTGTTCTAATTCCTTTCGCGTGGAGAAGCGCTTCTCATTTCAGGTCATATTCCCTCTTGTCCGGCATATCATGTTGTCCACCATCAATCTCAATACTGACTTTTTTATCCGGACAATAGAAGTCCAGTATATATGGGCCTAAACACTGTTGCCGGCGAAATTTCAGGCCAGCCATCTTATGATTTCTCAAATGGGACCATAATTTCTTCTCTGCCCATGTTGGCTCTTTTCTCAATGATCGGGCAAGAGTCTTGTTCTGCGTTCTCATTATTCACCCTCACCTTAATCCTCTCCCCTCAAGGGAGAGGAGATTGTTTCGATTCTTTATCTCTCCATTTTATCCCCCTCCTCGCCCCTTTGGGGAGCCTCCTTCCGCATCATCCCGCGCTTCACCGGATAAGCCAGCCGCCCCGAATCTTCGGGGCGAGTGGCGCTGCGGCCATGCATCACTTGCGCAGCGACGTGACTTGGCCCAATGGCCGACGTGGCGCTCAAGAGCTTTGGCGCGCCAAGGAGGATAAAGGTGAGGGGATTGGCCTGTTCATTCCCTTTACCCTGGCTCCAATCTTATGCCGCCGCCCGTTTATGGCAAGCCTCAAACTCCGGAGGATCTGAAGTCGCGCATTTGCTATTGTTCTCGCACGGATATCTGGTAGATTTCAGCGCCAACAGGAAGGAACTAATCATGAAACAACATTATCTATCTCGATTTACAGCATTAACCGCATTTGCGCTCATTATGGCATCCTCACCGGCCGGCAAAGCCGCAGCCGGAGACACTCCAGCCGGTGCGCCCCTGCATATCAGCCTGACCGCCGGCTGGCTGGATTACGAGGGCGACGAAGCGGTAAACGACACCTTCATCCCGTCTGTCCATCTCGGTTACGATCTGACAGAGAACTGGACCCTGGAAGGGATCCTCACTGTTGCCCCGGATGTCAGGGAGAATTTCCGCCACAGCTACGGCGCAAAGATATCACGGCTCGAGGAGAACGCAGGCGCCGGAATTCACGACACCAGCTCGGCTGGACTGGCACTGGAAGGCCTGTACCATTTTGATCGCTCGAAGATGGTGGACCCTTATCTTGCGGTCGGGGCCGGACTCGTCAGGTACGAGGACGATTTTGACAGCCAGTACGAACCTGAAATCCGCGCCGGCGCCGGCATCCTGTGGCACCTGACCAGCCAGTGGGCCATCCGGACAGATGCACGGGTGATTCTGGCAGGCACGGATCCTGAATTTAATTCAAGCCTTACCGCGGGCATAACCTGGACTCCTTTCGCGGCAAGCACAGTTGGCAGGTCCTCGGCCGGCTCCACGGCTGTTATCCCTGTAGCGCCTGTGGTCAAGCCTGTCGAAGCGCCGTCGACGGAGAAAGCGCCGGCTGAGAAAGCTGAGAACGTGAAGAAATACGAACTTCATATTGAATTTGCGGAGAACAGTTCTGACATTACGGCGCAGTATTACGGAGAGCTGGACGTCATAGGCAGGGAACTGCGCGACCAGCCAAAAGCGAAGGCGAAGATCGAGGCCCACGTCGACCAGCGGAAAAATTCAGTCGAGAAAGACGCCGTGAAATTGACTGAAAAACGGGCCAAGGCTGTCCAGGATTATTTATTGAGCCACTGGAAAGTCCGTAAGAGCCGGACAGAGGCCGTTGGCTACGGGTTCAGCAACCCCAAGGAAAAGGCAGACCTCGACAACGGCAACCTCGCAAACCGCCGGATCGAAATTTCCATCATTCCTCCCGCCGGCAAGAGCAACCCGGCGGATAAATAACAGATGACGAATTCAGTAGCCAGAAGTCAGAATTCAGGAGTCAGAAACAGAAAGAGAATGGACCACGGATGACACTGATATTGCGAGAGAGATAAGGCGGCGAGATGAATTTTCCCTCTCCATTCAGGGGAGAGGGCGAGGGTGAGGGTGCGGATTCCCTTCAGCGTTCTATTCTGGATTCTGACTTCTGACTTCTGACTTCTGAATACTGACTTCTCTCTTCTTCACTTCTGCTTGTAGAATGGAAGATAGCGGTAATAGACCTCGAGGCACAGCGCTGCGGTGGCCGTGGTGTAGACCCTGCCGCCCCTTTCACCCAGTATGCAGACCGGATCCCAGCTTCCCGCAGCCTGTCCGCTCTTGACCTGCCCGGCCAGGAGCGCCTTTGTCAGTGCCTGGTTCCACTTCTCAAACTCGGGGGCGCCGGACATGTGCAGGGCAAGGGTGGCATAGTACCAGTAATAGAGATTGATGGAGTGATCCCTGGGTGACCAGCATGGCTGGTTTGCCATGAGGTATGGTAGGGTTTCCGACTGTCCGCGCGTTCTCGTCTGCTCTCCCATCATCAGCTGGCAGAACCAGCCCTCTGCCGTCATCGTTGGCGTTGAACCGTGTCCAGACATGTACGAATAAAGTCCCCCTTCCTTTCCAAGGCGCACCTTATCCAGCCACATCTCGACCCACTGGAAATGCTGGGGCGGAATCTTGATGCCTGCGATCATGGCGCTCTTCAGGGCGAGCACCTGCCAGCCCGTCACCGATGTATCGTTGTCCTTGCGCGGCTGGTAGCGCCAGCCGGCTTCGGGGTTCTGGGCCTTGAGTATGAACCCGATCGCTTTTTCTGCCGGCTCGAGAAGGCGCTTGTCGCCGGTCAGGGAATAACTCTCGCAGATGGCGGCGGTTGCCATCGCCTGTCCATACATCTGGCCCTCGCGCTGCAGGTCGCCGTCTTCTTTCTGTCCGACAACCAGCCAGTTCAGCGCCTTGCGCACCGTTTCCTTGTAGTCGCCTTTTACGTGCGTGTAGCCTGCGCCTAAATAGGAGAGCAGGCACAAGCCGGTAAGGGCCACGTCGTCCTCGGCACGGTCGCCCGCACCGCCGTTCTTTGCCAGGGTCTTGAAACCGTCCACGTCCCACCGTCCGTCATCACTCTGCGCCTTGGCAAGCCAGGAAAGACCCTGTTCAACAGCCTGCTCCGTCTTGTCAGAGCCGCCCAGCTGCTTGATAACTTCCTTTCGCCGTTCCGGGGTCCGGAGTTTGTATATTGCTTTTTCCGGGACCGACTTCGGCACGTTGGAAAGTTCCGATGAAATAACAGTTCGCGGCATTTCGGCAAGAGTGTTACCGGCAGGTATGCTGGCCGATCGTCCGGCCATGGCGCTTCCGCTGTCGGCAAGGCTCACTTCCATCCTGGCCGGCGGCCTGATTGCCGATGAGGCCATGCTGGAGGAATCGAAGCCTGTACTGCCTCCGCCCGGTACCGCGTCTGTGACCAGTTGTCCGCCGGCTTTCGCAACGCGTACTTCGGAAAGGAAAGACGGCCCTGAAGATGAACCCGTCCCGCCGGGTGAAGCTGGGCCCGTTTCACCGGCCGCTTCGCGGGCTGATAACCCGATAGAGTAAGTGCCGCCAGCGGCTGTCCCCGCGCCCGTGGCTTTTGCCAGCGAGAAATCCCTGTCGAGCCCGGAGCTTCTTGTCCCGCCGGAAGGAGCAACGGATGAAACATCTGAATCAACAAGGCTGGTGGTGTTGCCAGTGACACGACCCGATGCGGATGCAGGTAAGGACGCGCGGGCCGCAATTCTTCCCTCGCCGCCGCCGGATTGCGGGACCCCGGCTTCAACTTTGCCGACGCGTATTTCCGCCCGCGCCAGTTCCTGCGGGGCGCTGCCGCCGCTTCCGGATTCTGCTGCCGTGCCGCCGTCCTGCACTGCCTGCATACTGCCTGGTATGATGCCGGTATTAAACGTTGCGCCACCGCCTGTCCCGCCTGCTCCGGTTCCGACCTGCGTCGATTCCCGGACAGCTGTTGATGTCCGTGGCCCGCTGCCTGATCCACGTACAGGAGCCTTGTCCATCATTGATTTGTGGCCAGCTTCAGTACCAGTGCCTGTACCTGAAATAACGCCTTCCTGTACCAGCATCCGGGTGAGAGGGGAATCCGTATCGGCCCGCGCCATGCCGCCCTTATTCTTTCCAGCGGAAAGTTCCTGGCGTCCTGCCTGCGGTCCGCCGCCTGTACCAATGATTCCAGTCATGTCGTCCCCGGTAGAGGCGGTCACCGCGACGGCCTCACCGCTTACATCGATAAGGGACATGAGGATTGATGAAGAATTTGTCTGGGAGCCGGCCAGTTTTTCGATTGTACTTCTGCCTGTGCGTCCGGACTGCGGCAGGGCCGACGGTACATCAAGATCGCCGCCGCGCACTCCTGTTCCCCTGCCGGAAGAGGATGAACGGGCTGGCAAACCTGCCTTGCCCCTGGCCCTGGCGGGAGCGGGGCCTGCGGTGCCGTCGTCAATCCTGGTTTCGGCTTTTGCCAGTGCCAGTCCGGCAGGGAAATCGCCGGTCAGCCCGGCCCGGGATTCTGTATTCGCACCTGCAATTTGAACGATCTCGGCATTACCACCAACATCCACCATCTGGCGGTTGATGCTTTCACGGCTGGCCGCCGCCAGCAATCCTTCCTGGACTTTTGACCTGCCGGTAGGCGCGGGAGCATTTTCGCCGCCCCGGGAAGAAACAAATGTTTTTGAGACCACCGGCCCGGCCTGCAGGTTCACGCTGGCCCTGGGTTTGATGACTGAATCGCCGGCGGACAATGTCTGCCCGCTCTTCGCGGTGCCGAACTCCGTGCGGGCGGAAATAACCCGTCCGGGGGTTCCGTCCCCGGATTCATTCCCTGCCGCCGCGGCCAGCGCATAATTCAGTCGCACTGGTTCAGCGAGCGGCTGCTGGCGTTTCGCGACATCAAGACTGGCAGTGTCCTTGATGGCCGGAGTTTTCTCCGTGGGTGCAAGTTCGGAGTCGGCAAGGCTGGAGGACCTGGTTTTAACGGGGGCCACGGCAAGTTCGCGTGAAAGCATTTTAACCGATGGTGCATCCGGGGCTGCTGAAAGCTGGTGTGAAACGTCGAAGGAGCCTTTTGCCGCGAGCGGTGAGCTCGCCTCTTTCTCTGCCAACCTGGCCGCCGCCATTCTTCCCGGCGGAAGTTTTAGGTTGTTTGCTTTTGCGGCAGTAGAAGCTTTCTGCAGTGCTTCTTCAATTTTCTTCTGCCCGGCTGGCTGGACGGCGGCAACTTTCATTTTTTCCCGCATTTGTTCCCGCTGCGCGTCCTTCAGCCTGGCTTCCATCGAAATCTTTTCCGCTGCGTCCGGTTTATCCTGCAGCGTTCTTTTCAATGGATCGATATGCATTTCCTTTGCGACCTGCTTGACGGGCTTCACAATTTCTTTCTCAGTCTTTACCTGCTTGGGCATGGCGATCTTCGCCAGGCTGACATCGGGTATCTTGTCCGGGACTTTGGCCAGGATCTCCTCGGCCTTTGCTTTTGGTTTCGAGGCCAGTTCGGCCTTCACTTTCTCGGCCTCCGGCTCTCGCACATTTTCCTGCTTAAGTTCCGGCTTTGGCGCGGGGATCTTTTTCTTTTCGACCGGTTCCGGTGAGGACTTCTTTTCTGTATCCAGCCTGCGGGCATCAGGCAGCGCCATCTCCGTGAATTTCGCCCGCACTTCCTGGCTCAGGATGCTTTCCACCAGAGACGGCAGGCCGGTGGAGAGCTCCTGCTTTTTCTCCTCTGCAAGAGCGAGTTCACCTGCCGTGGTCCGGATTACAATGGATCCGAAGAATGACGCGGCAACCATATGCAGCACCATACTTATGAAAATGCTCAGGGCCACGATTCCCGAGGCCCTCCTGCGTTTTGCCGCGTAAAGGGATATGACCAGTATGATTGCCGAGGTAAGGATTGCCGCCACAAGCGGCCAGCCGAACTGGGCCGTGAGGGAGAGGAAGTAGTCCTTCCATGTCATCGGGGCACACAAGCTGGCCGTAATTGCGGCGATAAGGCAGAAGGCCGTCAGCGCCCGCATCCGGAATTGCCCCGTTTTTACCTGTGAATCTTCTCTCACATCTTAACCCTGGTTTGCGGAGTTTGTTCTGCCTACATTGCGTCCTGGGTGGTCGTGAGGTACGTATGCGCCACGCCGTGCTTCTCGCACATATCGAGGACATTCACGGCAAACTGGAGAACGGTTTGCCTGTCGCCGCGTATGACAACGGCCTGGTCGGGATTATCGGTTCTTGCCGTCCTGATGAGCCGGTCGATGTCCTCGATCCGGCGCTCCTGTCCTCCGACTAAGAGTTTTCCGTCACGGCCGACGTTGACCACAAGTTCCCTCGGCATGGCCATCACGGGCCTGGCGTTGCGGCTTCCCGGCGGTTTAACCCGCACATCGCGCTCGATATCGGCAAACTTGGTTGCCATCAGGAAGAACACCAGCAGGAACATCATCGTGTCGATCATCGGGATCACGTTGATTCCGTAAAAATCATGAGGGGGCTGTCTGATTTTCATTCTTTCCTCCTTCAGTCTTTCGCGGCCAGTTCTTCCGCCAGTTTGGTTGCCTCGTCGTCGATTTCGGACACCAGTCGTTCCACGCGTTCCTGGAAGAAGAAGTAGAAAACGAGCGCGATGATGGCAATGGTGAGACCCACGGCTGTTGCGACGAGGGCCTCGTAGATACCGCCGGCCAGGAGTTCGGTCCTGCCCAGCGCCTCCTCCGTTGCCGCCACTGTCATGAAGGTGCGTATGATTCCGGTGGCGGTGCCCAGCAGTCCAAGCAGGGGGGAAACGCTTGCCACGCTTGAAAGAACGCGGTTGTTTCTCTGGAGCTTGTTGATCTCTTTTGCGGCGGCATCCTCGATGGCTTTCTCAATCTCCAGTATCGGCCGGTTTGTCCTGCGGACTCCGGCAGCAGCGATCCGGGCAAGCGGGCTCGGCGCAGCCGCCAGTTTGGCCAGCAGTTCAGCCTGGTTGAAGTTGGCCGGCATACCGGCAACAGCGGAGTCCAGCAGTTGGATTGTTTCGGACGGCGACACCTTGTGGCGGCGCAGGGTGAATGCCCGTTCAATTGCAAAAGCCAGCATGAGGATGCTGCAGAGATAAAGCGGGTACATTACAGGACCGCCCTTCTGCAGAAGCTGGATAAAGGTCGGCTGGGTTTTATGCGCGGATTTAATCTCAATCTTGTTCTCTCCGGGTGCGGCAGGCTGCTGCGCCTGTGCGGCGGCGACAGTTAGAATCATGAAACTTGCCACCAATGTGCGGACGAACCAATTCCTGGTCATGTATAACTCCTGTGTTTGCTTTTAGTATTAACTCTACTTCGAGAAAAATCTTTCCGTTGTGTGGGCGTGGTTTCACCGAAACCCGCTTAATATTCTGTATTTTGCACGGGCCAACGGTGTGGCCCGCCCACATTCTTCCTGATATCCAGGCAGGAAATGGCACGCTGCAGGCCTACAGTCTTTCCTTCGCTGGCTTTGCCCACTTTGTATTGCCGTAGTTTCTGACTATATCCTCGTAGGTCTTCCTGGCCTGGTCCTTGTCGCCCAGCGCTTCGCTGCACTTGGCGCTCTCAAACATGGCGGCGGCGACCCATTCGCGGTGGTCGCGGTAAAGGGCGGCAACACGCAGGTATGCGACGATTGCGCCCTTGAAATCGTTTTTGGCCTGGAGGACCTGGCCGATATAAAACTGCGCTTCTGCGCCTGTTTCCGTCTTGGTCCGCTTTGTAACTTCCTGAAAACTCTCCATGGCATCATCATATTTCTTGAGGTTGAACCTTGCTTTGCCCGTCAGGAAATGTGCCTGGGCCAGCACGCGGTCATCCTTGCTCTTGCCTGTCAGGGCTTCCAGCGGTACGACTGCATCCTTGAATTTCTCAAGGATTATGAGGCAGTTGGCCATACCCAGGTATGCGTCCGGCAGGAACTCAAACGATGCGAATTTCCCGTCGCCGGTAAGACGCTGGAACCGTTCGACGGCCATATCCGGTTTTCCGGCTTTGGCATAGGATTGACCGGCCTGGAAAAGGGCATCCGGGAGCAGCTCACTGTCGGGAATTTCCTTGATCAGTTTGTCGAACTCCCCGGCGGCCTTCGGATATTGTTCTGTCAGCCAATAGCACCAGCCGGTTCGATAGTAGGCCTTGTCAGCGAGGCGTTTGTCCTTTGCGGCGCCAAGGACCTTTTCATAGAGGGCAAGGGCCTCGTCGAGGCGTTCTCTGCGCTGTTTGGGAGTTTCCGATGCTGATGCATCCTGTTTTCCCTTGTATTTTGCCTCGGCGAGATAGAAATATGAATCGGCGGCCAGCGGATCTGCCGGAAA
>Ga0172371_10002674_pt1 | contig 28088 bp, 31 predicted proteins | sample Lak12m_FD_114543 | JGI IMG/M metagenome (GOLD analysis project Ga0172371, IMG submission 114543) | Freshwater microbial communities from Kabuno Bay, South-Kivu, Congo - kab_022012_12m | ecosystem: Environmental > Aquatic > Freshwater > Lake | place: Democratic Republic of the Congo: South-Kivu...
GACACTCCTCAATTCTTGGAGTGGAAGATGTTCCATACTGCTCAAAAACAGATTTACGGGACTCTTGACGATTGGGATTATTACCCCGATACGAATACTCTCCGAGTTTATCCGATTCCTCATTCTGGTGATGCTTGCAGTATTGCTACGATGCATGATCGTATGTTCGAAGAGCAAATCCTCCATACTGTAGAGGTTGCAGATGTCAAAACATATGCATTACAAGTGAAAGATTCAGAAGGATTTCCGGTGAAGAATATCCTCCCTGGATTCTGCATAAAAACTTCCAACGAGATTTTTAGGGATGAAAAGAATGGCACTCTCGTGAGTAACAAGAATGGTATCGGTACTGTCAATTATGTTACAGGTGCTATCAATCTCACGTTCAATGTCTCTCCAGCAGTGGATGAGACTATTGTTGTCGAGTTGTACGAAGTGCGTTCTTCAGACTATGATTGGTATCTCGATTATGCACTCGCTCTTGCTTCAATTATTGTCGGATACAAACGTAGGAGATTCGGGAATATTCCTGGACAGCAAGGAGCGATTAATCTTGATACTGCTATTAGCACTGATGGGACGGAGTCTTTGAAAGCTTTAGAAGCTCGTGCAGGTCTGTGGATGCTTCATCTCGCTATTCCTCGACAGCAATAAGCAGTGGTCTAAACTCCGGGGGCACCCTCTCCGCCAAACATGAATACACCGTTCTATGAGTCTCTAGAGGCTCGTGAACATCAAAATAAAGTTCGTTGAACAAAACCCCAAACCTTAATTAATATTATGAAAAAGATCAGTGTAACTGAAGCTATTGAAAGAGTACGGAAGGGTGAGAATCCTATGCACGTATTCTACGAAGGTGTTGATAGCGCAACTATTGATCCCGAACAGGCTCAGACTATCGTTGAATTGGTAGATGATGCCAAGACATTAGTCGGAGAGGCTGGTGATATGCTACAAACTGCACTCGATGCTTCTCCTGAGAAGACCGAGGACGTCGAGAATAGCATCCAGTCATTGAAAGAAATTGGTCAGACTCTCGAGAGTATCACCGGTGTCGTAAGACAGAATGGTGCTCTTGAATTCGTACAAGATCCGACGCAGAAATCTCCGGATGAATTACGTAATCCGGATGAGACTCCTCTGAACGAGGATGATGATGCTGCTGCTGCTCCTCCTATTGTTCCAGCAGATCCTGTGGATAATAACGAAATGATGGTGACTCTGAAAGGGATCTCCGATGTGGAGACATTCAAACAGAAACTCATCGATCTTGTTCAGGAGTATGGTGGAATTATCTCTGCGGATGATCAGAATGGTAAAGTTGTCGAGGAATACGAAGTCGATGGTAAAGATACCAAGGTCCAGGATGGAGAAGATGTCTCTGATGAAGTTGGTACTCAGGAAGGAGAGGGAGACAAGATGGTGACTGACCTGAAATCTTCTGACGACAAGAAGGGAGCTGTACAAATTGAGCATAAAATCGTGAAGATCCGGATGACTGAAGGTCTACGGAGATTGGCGAAGAAGCATTCATTGAAGAAGACCAAGAAATAGCCATCCCGGATTGAGAGATGACAGTTACAAAGACTCTCCGTAATACATCTAAGGATGTTTCATATCTTCTAACTGAAGATAGACGTTGTTATTATGCATGGCATCCGGTAGTAGAGATTCATTTTTTGGATCATGCTGCTATTGTTGTGAATACTTTTAATTCACAGGATAAATTAAAATATCGTGCCCCTGTAGTCATGCCGATTCTGATGCGTCTAGAAGATCTGAAACCCGTTATGGATAAGTATGATTTGCAGGAGATTCCTGAAGGAGTAGCTGTCATCTCTCGAGGGGTGCTTGAGTATCTTGGATTAACAGCCGATACACACCAGGTTGAGGAAGATGTTCTGATTCCTAATTTTGCAGGGCATGATTGGAGAATTACGAAAGTATATCCATCTGATTTTATTGCGAATAATAACAATGAGTTCCTTCATTATGTGTGTGTTCTTGAGCGAATGAAGCAGACGAATGTAACGCTTGCAGCTACTCGGGTTAATGAGAATTACTTCTATGGTGCTGGTGCCGCTGGATTATCTATCGAATCTCTGATGTCCTTGGATGTTCTGAATTCGGTAGAGGATTATTTCCGATTCAATGCCTCGAATCAGAAGTTATATTTCTGTTTCCCTCAGGAATTAGGTACACTCCTCGATATTCTGGATGTGAATGGTTCTTCTGTCAAATCTGCTTGGACTCTTAGGACTTCTGTGTATGATGGTTTACAGTACCTGATCTATGAGAGTTCTGAATTACGCACTGTTACAAATTTATTGTTAAAATTCCGTATTGTGGATCGTCCAATTCTAGTTGTAGATACCGTAATCGACGGTACCTTATCAGAGGTCTCTGAGTCCATCGAGGGGCAGAGTGCAATAGATTGTTTAAGGATTACGTTTATTGATATTACTCCTTATCCATCTATTGAGACTAATATTCTGCTCGGTACCAATCGCAGTATCGTGCTGAATCGAGGCAGAGTACCATTGACTCGTGAGCAATATGTATTCAACAGTGATGGTATCAGCACGTATCAACCTATCCCTTATGTGGTACCGGTGAATGCGAAGCTATTGATTCTTGAAGAGAAATATGCTCCATAATGTCGAATGTGTCTTTCAAAGCTCCAGATTTCAAGAAGATCTTTCAATTCATAAAAGATCTTCCGAAGACTGCTGATCAATTTATCTATGAATTCGAGAAAGCTGAAGCAGAGGTATTATTGACGATGATCAAAAAGCATATTCAGGCTCAGGATCTAAATTGGGTACCATTAAAAGAAGGCTATGCTCGTCGTAAGAGACGACTAGAGTTGAATCCAGGTATTTGGATTGCTACTGAAGATCTGTATCATAAATTACAAGTAGTTGAAGAGAATGGTAAATTTTACATTGGTGCTCCAGCTGGTGTGATTCATAAACCCAGTGGTCTTGAGATCAATAAGATTATTGGGATATTGGAGTATGGGACGTATACTGAGCGGATCCCTGCCCGTCCTCTATTCGAGCCATCGAAGCGTGAGGTCAAAAGAGGGATTCCAAAGAGATTCGTAATCTTTAGCAAGAATTACATCAAACGCATTATAACTCAATCCTAGTATGCAGTGGCTTAGTAATCCGTTATCTCTGATTGAATATCAGGATTTTACTCCTGCTGAGTTGATCGACAGGATGCCACGAGTTACTACAATCGAGAGTATTGATGACATCTTTATGTTCCTATTTCGGACAGACGAAGATCCAGTGAATAGTCGTCTGCGAATTAAGAACTTATCAACAGGGAAAATTGATAAAATACCTGTATTCTTCTATAATGAAAGTGATCGGATCAAATCTTACAAGAATTATCCGTTCATTATCATTCATCCGTTTGAGCCACATCCAGTCGAAGATCATATTAAGACTGACACTGATAAAATTCCACATCCTAGTACGAATGAGAAAGTCTATCTGAATGAGAATGCGAGATGGCATGAATTCGCATATCGTGTAACTGCGGTCGATATTAATTTCAAAATCTATCGTAGGCTGACTGCCTTCTTGTCTGAGGCATTATTCCCGTTGATTCATGGTCAGCGTAGGATTATGCTTTCTGTTACCTCGGCTAATTCGAAGTATATCTATAACTATCGTGCAATCGAGGTAGGAGAATATTTCAAGACTGAGGATTTTGAGAATAACAACTTTCAATTCTCTCTGACATTCACATTCAGGGTTCCTTTATATGTGAATGCTTGGATCGAGAGACCTACAGTTCGTGTAGTAGAGATCGAATTTGAAGAACAAGGAGATATTGTAGAGTATGAAATCGATTGATGAACAGAGACTTGTGGAAGTTAATGAGACTCCTGCAGATCTACCGTCACCTCTTCTATCTGAGAGTGAGGTTCAGAAACAGGAAGCTATCTCTGAGGTGAAGAGACGTAAACAGAATGAGAATACCATAATTGAAAATCAAAATATATGAGCGATTACAAAACTAAACTCACTAGTATCGAAGGTATTGGGAGTAAAACTGCTAATCGGATTATGACTGCATATCCAACTGAGGAATCTCTGCTTGAAGCTTTGAAGTCAGAGGCACCGAATCCGCGTAAATTGGAGGAGAATGTCATGGATCTGTTAAAGAAGAATTACTCTTTCAATCCGGTTGATATTAATCCGGTGGAGGATCCATCTATGGTGATTTCGACAGAGGGAGAGGATGCCAAAGATGGTATACAATCTCCCGAGCACGATACTCTTCAGCCTACTGAAGATGATCTAGGAGTCCCTCCTCCTCCTGCAGACATTCCATCTGCAGAGACTCTTACACCTAAGAAGAATGCTCCGAATCTTGGGTCTAATCCTGTGATGGTTTGTAATATTGCAGGGTATGACTTGATGCTGTTTGGAGGTCGGATGAAATTCATCATCCATCGTGGCGCAAGAGTACCTCTAGGCACGATTCCAGGATGGGTGAAGATACATCCTGACTGGGCACAATGGAAGAGGGATAAGAATATTACTTTCGAACATATGAAAAAATCATAATCCATGGGTGATCTAATTGGTTTACAAACCCGAGAAATCGAAGTACCTGAAGCTAAGGTCATAACACCTGCTGATTTTACGAACAGTGGAATCCTGATTATCTCTGAGAGAGGTCGTGATGATTCTCCTCAGCGAGTAAGCAGTATGACTCAGGCTCGTGCTCGTTTCGGTAATCCTCGTAATGGAGAGCATGGACTGCTCGCTGTACGAGAGTTGTTTACAGATGCCGCTCCATTCAGTTTGAATCTGTACATTCAGAGGATGCTTGGAAGTGGTGCTACTGCAGCTGCTGCATCTGCATTGAGCGTAGGGCAGCTTGTATTCAAGTCTATTCTAAAAGATGAAGGTGATCCTGCTCCTGTTTGGGTGACTATTGTAGCAGGTACGAATGAAGGTGTCAAGATTACTCTGGAAGATGCTGCTACTGAGCCTACGGTGACCGAGATTTATGACAACATTACTGCAGAGAATCTGGTTGAGGAGATTAATTATGGTATCGGTTCTGGTACTGGACAGTCGACCTTGATTCGTGTAGAAATTGCATGTGGGATTATTCCTACGGTGATGGCGCAGACTTCTATGGTTGAAGGGGCTGATGGAGAGTATCGTCATACCTTCGCTCTCACAGGTACACAGCCTGTATTGACTGCCGGACAACGAGGTTATGCAGATAAAGGAGCATGGGCGAATAAGTATGCGTTCAAATTCTTCGGAGATGTGAATAATCCGAATGAGCGCATTTTCCAGATGTATCAATTGGTAAAAGGGCAGTATGTCACAGTCGGGAATCCTATTCGAGGTTTGACTGCTGAGAATTGGGTTGCGAAGATGAATGATGCTGGTAGTGGGAGCATGTATGTTTATGTCTCCACAGCTGGTACATTACCTAACGTGAGTACCGATTATCATCGGTTGACTAGTGGCACGGATGGTACTGCATTGACTCCTGCTCAGATTATCGCATATCGAGTCAAATTCGACACTTTGAAGATCTCGTATCTTCTTGCGCTCGATTGTTATGGGACTCCGGATGTCGTAGTCGATATTGCACAGACTTATGATGTCTATTGTGAGACTGTGAAGAAGCGGACTCTGGCATTGATGTCTGTACCATATGGTTACACTATCGCCAATCTCGAATCGACAGTTTCTACTACTTCCGGTTTGGTATGGAAAGATCTGCTGAGACCTAAATCCTGGTTGGCAGCTTATTCTGGTTGGGTGTCTGTCGATGATGAGCGGGATGGTCTCCCGACTGGTACAAAAGTCGCGATCCCGGGTGTATCGAAGGTACTCGGTGCCGGATTCATAAGGAAGACGTTCAATGATCCTAGTAAGCTTCCGTCTGTTGCGCCCGCTGGATATGGTGCTGTCATGCGTGGGATCTCTGCAATTGATATTCAGGGGTACAATGAGACTGATTTGGAATATCTCGTGCACACTCTTGGGATTAATCCGATCATGCTTGTCGAAGGTGTCGGTTATATTCCTCGTACGAGTCGAACGATGTCTACAATCAACAAGCATTATGATATCCATAAACGGAGATCCTTGCATTATCTCGGAGACACTTTCCAGGCGAATCTCGGATGGATCGAACAAGAAGCACATGTGCCGGATACGTGGAAGATTCTGCTTCAGTCTTTGGATTTATTCTTGCAACCCCATTATAATAAGGGGATGTTCGATAAAACACTCTCCTATGAGGAAGCAGTGATTCTGAAATGTGATACTGATAATAATAGCGAAGAAGATCAGCTGGAACGTAGATTACACTGTTTGGTTGGAGTCAAATTCGTTAATATTATTGAGACCGCATACTTGGATATTGCAAGTATTGATCGGAAGCTGACGATTACGGAGCTTTAATCGAGGAAGTCAAAAACATGTCTAAATAAATTATTATGTACATACAATCAGAAAGCCATGATGATCTCTTAACTACGAATGGATTTCGTATTGAGATCGATGGGGTTCCTGTACAAGATATCGTAGCCGTAGGAGGGATCAATCGTAAGACTGGTCTACTTGAATGGACTGACGGTGGTACTGGAATTACAGAGCCTTTCTCCGATCAGAAGAAGAATTACGGTCCGATCAGCTTCCGTTATTATGTTGATCCATCTCGTGGTGATTTTGATCGGTTGAGGGCATATGTGACTGCGGCACATCTCCTGGGGATCAGGTTCAATATGATTATTGTCAAATACAATCATGGCATCGAGATCTTCAGGATTCCGGTGTATAAAGTCCTGATGAATGAGGAGAATTTTCCTGAGCTGGATAAGAATGGAGCTGGTCCGTTCGAAGTCTCTGTTACAGCTCCATGTGCCTTTTATGAGATCACGAAATAAACACGTAATTCGACTACTATGGGAGGCTTATTAAATTGTGTTACCCGCTTAATTGTTGGAATTTAAAACCTAATATCTGACATTATGCAAGTAACTGATTTCTATAAAGAGTTTCGGGATAATGATTATCCTCTATTCTCTTTAGCAGAGCAATTTAATCGACTTCCCATAGGAGTCGAAACGTCTGATGGAAGTATATTGCGAGATCTTGTTCCTAGGGTCTTATCTCGGACAGAATTGAAGATGATCCAGGATGAACGGTATTCTCGTAATAATCCTATGGCATGGTTAGCCAGATTAATCTGTCTGGTGACTGATTCGATTGGGAAAGTTCCTGTGTATACTCCGTATGCACAATCTGGGTTCGAAGAGATTCCTGAGATTGTGCGTGAGCTCCCATTGTCAGACACGTCGTATATTGTCTTCGTAGGTCATATCCATAATTTTGGATGGTCTATCAAGAATGTCCATACTACTTGTATTGATGAATTGTGCGGAAAGAAACAAGTACATGATGTTGATCTCCGGGGATTGATGGTGGAATACAGTGAAGCAGCTCATCACCATTTACTCATCAAGTTCAAACGTGGACTCAGCATTCAACGTAAAGGAGAGGAGACGAAGAAGGATCTTTACACTTCGATGTCGATGACTATCCCTCTCCTGAAACATGCGTTGAAATACGAGAGGTATTATCGTCCGAATGATCAAGGGGATTTCTATGAGCGTATCTATGGTGACTGTATCGAGTCCATTCTCCAGGAGAATGGAGAACCTTTGGAAGATGAAAGGATCAGAGCGATAGCGACTCCCACCTTGAAGAATATGAGTGGTGAGGATAGTGCGATCCTGGAAGGAGTGCTCAACTCCACACCAGCTTTGTTGATCATGGTGAAGAAACAATGCAATTATTGCTCTGAGGATCTCCCGATAATTGTATCACAGTCTTTTTTATATCCGAAGCGTCGTTAAGAATACTCTACCATGACACTTCGGAGGTACCATGGGAATTCAAAGCTCATCTTATCTGGTCATATTATCATTGGGGTAAGTCGGCTGTCGAAGATCTTCCGTTAGATGAACTCGATCGCATTTATCAACTCTTGAGGGAAGTCATCCGTGAAGAGAATAAAGCTAAGGATGCGAGAGATTTGAATTGGTCTAAATTCTTAAAGAAATTAATCAGAGGATGATCTTATGGCTGGTAGAGCGGTCGCAACAATAATGCCATTCCAATGGGTGCTGGGACTCGTGAATGCTGTCTCAGCACCTGCTAAGGCAATAAAAGCGGATCTATCTGAGTTAGTAAAGATTTCTAATTCGCTTGAAGCTAAATGGAATTCTTTACGTGACTTAGCATTAGGTGCGATAGGCATATACACATTAGATCAGGCATTTGACAAGCTGAAGGATACAGTTCAGCAATTTAATACAGAATGGACGCAGTTAGGTCATATTCTAGGTAGCGATCTACTCGCGACCAATGTCCAGGATTGGATCGGTAACCTAACCTCCAATCTTCCTATTGTTCGAGAGGATCTTATCGATATTACTCGAGAAGCTCGTAAATTCAATGTTGATGTTCGAGGTCTGCCGATTGAGAATATTATGTCAAGCACATATGTCACAGGTAAAAATATTGTATCCGTTTTTGGAGAGATCTCATCATTGACCCAGCAGATGTATGTTCAGTATAAAGATGCTGTTAGTGCTAGTATTTCTCTTACAGGTACGACGAAACATGCTGGAGAAATTATGGCGGCGATGGGTAAGGGTGCATGGAACAGTGCAGAGAGATTCAATGCTTTGGCTCAAGTGATAGGGAATGCTGTCCCCGATGCTATTGAGAGGCAGAAGCAATCGATTGAGGGGTTGAATACTATGCTCAATTCAATGTGGACAGAATTCAAACGTAGTCTACTGGGTGATAATTATTCAGGGTTGATGAAAGGTTATCGGGATACTCTTCAGGAATTATATGAGTATCTGCATGATCGTATGCCTAAGATTAAAGAATTATTCAAAGGTGTAGGAGAAGTCCTAGGGTCATTCTTAGGATTTTTTACAGATATTGGTAAGGTCGTCGTTAATCGTATGCGCGATCTGCTTGGAGGATTAACAACAAATATCAAAGATTTTCATAAAGATATTATATTACCTTTTGTAACTTATGTCGAAATGGTAAAAGTCCGTGTGACTGCCTTGATTGATGGATTTTTGAAGGGGTTCCTAGGATCACCGGTCTGGACTGTATTCAAGAGAGTTATTCAATTTATCGCAAGCACTTTCTCTAAAATAGCTGAATTCTTCGGTATATTGACAGGTCAGGGTAATAATGTTATCAGGATGTGGGAGAGTATGGGGAGTATTCTAGGTACTGTCGCATCACTATACGTCGGAGTTTGGGTCGCTATGAAGGGATTCAAGATCATCGCTACAGTTACTTCAGCCATCAAGAGTCAATTGATGATCTTCAAAGCATTAAGCAAGGTTTTTATCAATTCTACGAGAGATGTAAAAACGAATGTGAAGGCACTCCTCGTTTATAATAATGTCTTGAGGACTACTCAGACTGGTTGGTCATCTACTCGTAGGATTGCGAATGTATTCGTGACTGGTGTGCAGAGTATGGCTGGAGTGTTCAAGAATGCAATGCGTTCTATGAAAGTCGCATTTATGGGGAACCCTATTGGTCTCTTGATCGTAGGTATCACGACTGCAATTGAGCTGCTATCAAATTTCCATAGTAAAGCGGATCAATTCAGGGAGAAAATGAAAGAGATTAAAAGAGATGTGACTGCACAGTATGTCGAAGAACGTCTGGAAGCTAAGAAATTATTCGAAGAATCTCTAAATCTGAATACTTCATCTACTCGTAGGAAAGCACTAATTGAAGAGATGAATACCAGATTAGGTACTCATATTCCTCTATTACACAATGAGAAGGATCAGATCGCTGCGATTAAGGAAGTGTATGAAGACTATCCTGCTAAATTACTTGCTGTTATCGAAGCTAAGAAGAAGCAAGAATTGGTTGAGCAGATGATCACTGATCATCTACAAAAACAGCAAGAGATCGAATCTGCGAGGACTGGAGCTGATCTTGGATTCTTCGGTAAACTTTGGAAGACTACTTTAGCTACGATGATGGATATTGGTAGAGGATTCGGAACAGGTACTTCAGTTAATTCGATGATGCAATTGACGGAGCATAGAGTCGAGAACATTAGACAGGAAGATATCGAGCAATTGAAATCTAATCAGGAGGCTATCAAACAATTACAGGGAGTTATCCAAGATCTGCTGAAAAATCCTGAGATGCAATCGATATTTAGTAATTCTACGGTAGTCAATAATACAACGAATGCCTTACCTCCAGTAGCAGGTACGACAGGGAATGGAACTCAATTGACTGTTCAGACGATCAATACTATCGAAGGTGCTGTAGTTGGTGAATCTGTGAAGAAATATGAGACTAAGCAGAATACGAGAGCAGGAGTAGTTACACTTAATAGTTCGATGAAATAATGATACATGTTTCTAATCAGTCGATGAGAACTGCGGGGTATTTCTCGAATGCTAGACTTGGATTATATCTACCATTCCAGTTCAATCCTACAGTACTTCGTGTGCAGAAAGATACGAATTATTATGAAGAGTCTATAACTGGGCTGGATAATATGGTCTTGACATGGGTATCAGGTGGTTCACAGACAATTCAATTTGAATTGGAATTTGATGGTCGTCCTGTTAATCAAAAGACTACTGGTGCTCCTACGATGAGAGAGCCTTTTGGTATTTTTAAACAGATGATATCAAATCCGATGTCTATGGTTATGAATCAGCAGATTCCTGGTGGAGCGGCTGCTGTAGATTTGACTGCGAGAGTAAAACAGATTTTATTTGGATTACAGATTGGGCAGTATAAAGCATTATATGAGAATACTGCTCGTTACGAGACTCTTGATGGTATCCCATATGATGCTGATCTCGGAGTCCTCCCACATATTGCAATTCTTGATACATTTCTTCGACCTGAATCTTTTGATCTCGAGTCTATGAGTGCTGAATTCTCTATATTCGGTTCGATGCAATCTCAATTTGATAAGGTCAAGCAATTACAGAAGAGCTCCCAGATTCGTAAGTTCATGAGTCCTCCTTATTGTTATTTTCATTATGGTCCTCGTGTTTTCAAGACGAAACTTAGGAGTGCTCCTATTGAGGAGATCATTCATAATGAGAAATTAGTCCCGACTCGGATCAAGACCACAGTAACTCTTACAGTTATCGAAGTCGGTGAGGTATATGAACAGTCAGAACAGCATCGGATCGCGTATGCATTCGGTTTTAGTAATGATCTGAAAGCACAGAATTCGATTAATGATTCATTCTTAAAACTCTCTCTGTAATGTTAGTGTTCAAGACGGAATTGAATTGGAGAGGTGATGTTTATCCCATCATTATTCAGAAAGATGAGAATTCGGACTATGCAGAGATCCAATTGAATGAGAGCATTCTTCAAGTCTCTCGTAATTTCATTCTCACGAAATTGGCTGAATTATTATATCGAGATCCATATAAGTGGAATCTTATAGCTCAAGCGAATGAGCTCAAGCATCCAGCAGATTGGATGGCAGGGGATATTGTCAGGATTCCTATTGTCGGGTCTATAGCGATTGAAGAAGTTAAGACTAAATTCATCTATGCCTGAATATCAAGGATTACAAGATCTCGAGATTTATCGGGAGATTTATATTAATGGTAAACCGGTTGAGACTCAACTGATTTCTGGTGATATTACGGTTGATATGGATTTCGGGAAGATTTCGACTGCGAAGTTCTCGTTATATAATGAGTCTGGAGAGATTCCTGTTATCGTGAATCCGATTCGTGATAGTCGTTCGATGATAGGACAGAAAGTCGAGATCTTTGGAGGGTATAGTCGTCATCGTTTATATACTGTAAAAGCGAAGGATACTCCTATTCGCTCAATGTTCAAAGGGTCTATTACAAATTGTGGTTTAAGATTTAATCAACAAGGTAGAGTTATTGCTACATTCGAGGCTTATGGTACCGGCTATACAGCAGGGACTATTCTAAGAAATGAAGTATATCCCACGACTGCACGTACGGATGATCCGATAAAAGATTCTAAAGGTGTCGTCGTTAGAAATGCTAAGATTGGTGATTCTCGATCATGGGCGATTAAATCCACAGGTGATAAAATCACTTTGAAAGACGTGATTACAGGTATCTTAGATGAATATAATATTGTTGATCGTGAAATTGTTGTCCCTGATGTCTCTTTTACTACAAGGCATCCGTTGATTCAGAAAAATCAGACAGATTGGAGATTCTTGACTTGGCTTGCTGATGAGTATGCATGTCTGATGAAATATGATGAGATTGATAATTATTTCTATTTTGTAGAAAAAGCAAAAATCTTAGATGAGAAGCTGATAAATGCAGGGACTGGACAGGAAATTGGTGAGAAACCTGAATTTTACTTTCATCGATATTCTGAGGAGACTCCATTTACACTTGCTCCGAATGATCGATTAGATCCAACGCTGAGGAATGCTGCACTAGTCATGAAGAACGTAGATTTTCGGTGGGATGCGACTTCTATTCAAGGAGGATTCATAAGTCAATCTTTTAACGATTATGGAGATCTCACGCTTACTGCGGTTTCAGTCCAGGATGATGGGAAATTATCCTATGAGAAATTAGCTATTCGTCGTGATCTCCTAACGACTCCTGCTGCAGATAAATTCATGAGAGATTATAAGGTGGGTGAAACTACCTGGGAGGATACTAAACAATTCTGGAAATCGCAGAATGTGGTGATTCAGCATAACCCTATTTCAAGGGATAATCCTCCGTTGAATATGGAAGCTAATCTTACATTCGAGACTCTTGGTTGTGTTTATATTGTACCTATGGTGAGATATCCTGTTTATAATCTCGGGTTCGGTGATGCGAATGGGGTTGATAAATATTATGTTCTTTGTCTTGGAGTCACTCATACCCTCGGGACTATATTCACGACAAATGTAAAAATGATGGCATTGTAATATGTTGTATGAAGCGAAGTTAATATCAGATTCGTTCGAGGATGATCCTGAAAAGAGAGGATTTATCCTTGTTGAATTCGATCGTAAATTGAGATGGGCACAACCTCAATTTGATTTTGGTAGTATCCGAGTTCCATCTAAAGAGTGGGTAGAAAAATATAAAGATGCGATTGGTATTTATGTCTCTGAGGTCGGGAATCAACCACATCTTGTCTGGACTGGATTCTTCGTTTATAAAGATCGGGTGCCCGCTATTGCGAAGAAAGAATATCCTTATGCAAGAGTGTTATTATTCTCTGAGAATTGGACAATTTATGCGAGTGATAGTAAAGGTAAGCATAATTTCTCAATTGAGCATTCTAAAGGTTCAATGATTCGTATTAATCAAACGAAGGGTAAAGAATCTATCGAGCTCATTGATGCTACGAATAATAATTCGATCGTTATGAATTCACAAGGGATCAATATTGATGCACTCACAAGTATTATCAATGTGAGTAAGAATCTGGCTATTCCAGCAGAAGGCTCGTTCGGGCATATGTGTGCGATTCCGATATGTCCATTCACAGGTCAAATTCATGTAGGTTATCAAACAGGTCCAAAATTAGGTTAGAACAATGTCTACATTCCCTCCGATACCGCCTGAGTTATTTGCAATAGGACAACCTTTTTTCATCCCTGATGAAGTTAAAATGCAGATTATGCTGACTGCTGCGAATGAGATTTTATCTCAGATGGGAGTTTCTGTGACATTGACTGAAGAGACATTCAAGACGTCTAATTATAAGAAGATGCTTGAAGATCAATTGAAACTGATTGAAGATCAAGTGAGTCAAATTGTCCTTCAAGCTCAAGAGTTAGTTTCTTCTATATCCTATGCATCTGCCGTTTCAGTTATTCTACCTCTTATGATGAGTGTGATTCAGAAGACTGCAATATTTGGTGACACTCTTGTGAATTTGGTTCAACCTGTGTTCGCAGTCTTAGGTACTCTTCTTACTGCTGGAATGGGTTTTTATACAGCCTACATTGCTGTTATGGCAACTGTTCCTGTGATTATCACTCCTTCACCTACTGTTATTGCTGGAGTCCCTTTATTAATCTCGTATCTAGCATCTATGTAATATTATGGCGCATCAATTCAACATACAGTATCCAGTGACTTTAAATAGTAGTGGTCGTTTGGAGACTTCTGACAATAATAATACATCTCGGTTGAGACTTTTCTTTGATTTCAAGCCTCATCAAAGACCGTATGCTTCTGATTATGGTTCTCTCTTAGGTATTATTGAGCAGGAGCGACTCACAGCGAATCCGAGGATCACTGATGTCATATTCGATTTGCGGAATGCGATCATCAAATATTTTAATAGATTCCTGAATTTGAAAGGTCTGGGGATTCTACAATCGAAAGCAGAGGATGCTCAGGATCGGAGAGCTGAAATTTATTTTCAATATCAATCTAAGTCATAATGAGTACTTCCCGTTTTGTCATAACTAATCAGACTCGTGATGATATTCTCGTTGAATGTCGAACGATAGCGAAGAAAATAGTCCCTAATTGGGATAGTTCAGATCCGAATGATATTGGTGTATTTTTGATGGAGCTTGGTGCTGCGTTGTCTGAGAGTAATAATTTTTATGCTAATTTATTGACTAATGAGGCATTCATCCAGACTGCGAATGATCCTAAGAATATTAATTTTCTCGCTTCTTATCAACGCTATCGTCGGAGAACCTCCCAACCTTCAAGAGTCAAACTCAGCATCAAGATTAACCAAATTCATACGGATGATATCGTGATCCCTGCGTTTACTTTAAAGGTTGCGAATGAAGACAGTTATCCGAAGAAAATATATTACGAGAATGAATTCGCGATTACGATTCCTCAAGGGTCAACATATATCGAGGGTTGTATTTTTATTGAAGGGCAGTCAAAGACTGTCTCGTTTACGGCTGATGGGTTAGATTTCCAATCATATCTTCTTCCTGATTCTTCTATCATCGTGGATGAGATCGCAGGTGCATTATCAGATTATGGTGTCCATATCACAGTGATAAATCCTAATACATCTGTGGCTGTGAGTTATCGATTAGTCGATTTATTCGCATTGAATACTCCCACAGATCATCCGTTTATGCTCCAGACTCGAGCGAATGATACTCTATTAGTTTCTTTTAGTGATGGAACGTTAGGGACGAAACCTCTTCAGGGGTATACAATTCAAGCGGATTATCGAATTGGTGGAGGTATCTCACTTATTGATCCTACGAAGATTTCTGAATTCGTATCAATCAAGGAAGCACTACCTACTGGTATATCGTTCACAGAGATCTCTAATCCAGAGATGCCATATGGTGGGGCGGCTGCAGAAGATTATTCCTATACAAAGAGAGCAGTCCCTTTATTGGGGAGTAATGTCCATGCGTTGATCGACGAGAAATTAATTGAGTATGCAGCGCAGAATATTGCAGGTGTTGCTCGTTCTAAGATGACTCTTATAGGTAATGTCTTCACTCTTATTATTGTTCCTATTGGTGGTGGGCAACCTACACAGACTCTTTTGGATTATGTCAAAACAGTTATTCATGAGCGTATTGGGATCAATTATTTATTAAATACTCATGCTCCTAGTTATCGTGAAGTAACTCGAGTTATCAAGGTCTATACTAAATCTCCATATAAGAAATTGGATATTTATAATGCAGTTCGTACTACGATAAATCGTAGGCTAAATACATTGTCTAAAGATTCAGATGGATATTATCTTAATGAATTCGGTGCAAGTCTCGAGTTATCTGATTTTGGTTATCTTCTGAAGGAAATATCACCTATCTATGATTATGAGGTCCTAGTACCTGCGAATTCTATCACCATAGATTCTGCTGAAATTTTGACTCACACGAATACTCCTGCTCGTAAATCTATTTCTGGACATGCGAGTGGCAAATATATCACCGTCGAGGCAGCGACTCCTATCTCTCTCGCGAATAAATTACAAATTCAATTCGCGACTCCTGTTGCAGCAGATATATCTTCGACATTCACGGATTTAGGTAGTACCTTGCAGTATGTGATCAAAGTTGGTACTGATCCTGGACAGAGTAGTCTTACAGCGATTAAGAATTTTATCAATTCCGACCCTCATCTTGTTATGGTCCATGGGACTCTGATGGGTGATGGTACTGAGATTATCGGAGATACAAGATTACTTCGTTGTACCTCAGTAGATGATGTTGTCGATGATTCTTCTTTTACATATGCTTTAACTCCATTAGATACGGTGTTCACAACTAATTTTGATATTATCGTCGTAGGAGGGGTGCTCTGATGACTCTACTTGCAATTCAACCTCCAATTGAGACTCTTACAGAGCTCGTGGAATATATGGACGTGTATCCTAATTATTACCAGTCTATTCCTACTAAGGTAAAAACTAATATATCTTCTGATGCTGAAGCAGTCCTCCGAATTGGAGCATTCGCTCAGCAGCATGGTTATCTCGGGTTGAAGAAATTGGAGACTCTTATTGATTTTGAGAACTGCGAATCGCGAGTTCTTGATATGTGGGCGGGTTATCATAATATCCCAGTACCTTCGTTTCCTTCAAGATCTCATATTCGAACGCATGTTATTACTGTGCTCGCAGATAATACTGCGATTAATCAGGAGTATACGCATCTGCTGGGGACTCCCGCTTATACATGGGCGATACAAGCTCAAGGAGAATCAGGGATCTATCAATTATCTCCGACTGCTGTAGCACAGGTTATCTGTGAACCTAATCGTTTTGCATTCACTAATGGTGATCAGCTCTGGATTAGCAGAATCTTGTTCATGTATCATAAAGATTATGATCTAGCTAAACGATTGATCTGTAAGAATGCGATGTCTATTAATGATCTTCGTTATTCTAAAATAGGGTTGATTTTTTATCTAAGATTATTATTGAATAATAATTGTATTGTTACTGTGGATGATCTCGCGGAGCCTCCTGTGACATTCGAATTTTTGAATTGGACGGGGTCTGCAGGTAATTTTGATCAAGCAGCATTATTCTCTATGGCTCTCGGTGCAGATGCTCCAGAGTTATTGAAGGGTGATATCTATGCAGTTCCTCTTACAATAAATATTACTGCTGATCTTCAAGCTGATATTAAAGAATTCCTTGAAGATGCAGTCTTAAATTATTTTATCCCTTTCTCACGCATGAATGCAAATAGTGTGACGATTAATTTCACTGATTATTCAAATATGTGGTAATATGGCACTGACTCCATTAAAAGAAACAACTGAGGTCTACTCTCGTGACAAGAGACAGACTGCAATAGAATTATTACGTAGTCCAGCGAAACCTACAGATTATGCGATTAATGCTGCTTTTGCGATTATTCAAGATATGATTCGTATGCGGCAGGAAGATGTCATGGGGACGATACTAGTCAATGGTTTTCTGATTACAAATTCGTATCACACGACTTTCACGATTTCTGCTGGGAAGTTGTATCATAAGCATTTTTGTCTGACATCTGCTTCTGCTGAGTCTTTGAATATTAGTACTATGTTCCCATTCAATAGTGGTTTGAGTGGTCATCTGTTCCTGAAAATTACAGAGAGGAGATTCAAATCAGATGATCCTGCTGATCCTTTGTATGGTAATATTGTCCCTGCGGATGATTTGACAATTAATGCTGGAAGTGTCTTCGATACTCACAACGAGTGGAGGTACAAATATGAGTGGTATACAACACTTGGTGCTGTCCCCTTAGATGATGAGTCTGATCCTGATATTCATTATTTTTATATTGATTTCGGTAATCTTCAAGAAATTGGAGAAGGAGAGATGTATTTGACCCGTAATTATGATCCTATCGAGCATACATTGCAAGCATTGATGACGATGGATTTCAGTGATTATGCGCATCTGAGTCTGAATAATCGTTTTACTGCTGCGAATACACTGAATTATGTCTCGACTCAAGTTGGTTCTTCGAATAGGATTCATATGACGGATCCTGCGAATAATGTCAAATTGGTTCCTTCTTCTTATGCGACCATTAGCGACATTGATGTAGGTCTGACAGAGATTCAATTAACTGGGTTCCAACTCTGGGTACTCTGTGAGGGATATCAAGAAGTGACTCCTTCTTCGACGCTGTCGACTCCACAGAGTGCGATATTACGGTTGAATGCAGGAGACGGATTTCTCGCAGTATATCTGTATACGAAGTGGTATGTTCTCGCTGTGAGTCATACCCAAGATATTTCACATTATATCGGGACTAGTGAAGTTGGATTGGTCTCTGGTTCGAATACTAGTCTGGAAGTCCGCTATCAGAAAGGGAATGTCTTGACAGTCTCACAGTTGTATGGTTCTGGGCTTCCTGATTCGTCAGGGAACTTGTCTGTGAGTAGAATCTCATCGAGAGGGGTGAATTCGGTTATTACGCTTTATTTCAAATATGGGACCATCACTCTCGTGCAGAGTGTGTATATTGATCTCGCTTCTGTGTATGGGGTCGTATCTAGCTATGCTCCAGTCGCTGGAGAGTATGTGACTTTCTTAGAATATGAGACAGGTAAATGGAGAGCTATTGGGACGTCCAAAAGATCGTCTTCAACAGGGCTCCCTGCTACGATAGGTTATTCGACAGAAGAAGACACTGCGACAGATCATGTCAAATTGAGTGTGACGAATAACGCATATTCAGAGACTCCGAAGGTTATGACTGTCGAAGCAGATATGTCTGAGATTACAGCTAGTAGGACAGTGAAGTATCCAGATAAATCCGGGCATCTTGCTGTTGATAGAATTGAGCGATTCTCAATGGTCGAGTTGACTGCTGATGTCCTATTTGATGGTACTGTCAAGCGGATTGATTTCAATAATGTCCTCGCAGATCCTTATTCTTTCTGGGATGCTGTGAATTTTGGATATGTTCCTGAAAGAATAGGGTGGTATCAGGTACTATATCAAGCGAATATCTCTGCTGAATCAACTCCTATAGATCCTACTTATTTATTCCTCGATCTTTATAAAAATGGGAGTTTCCATGCGAGATTGAATGCATTCGCATATGATTCTGGTGCTCAGTATGCGATGGGTTTTTCTGGTGCGTTCATCTTCAAAAATTCTGCGGATACTGATATTTGGACGATTCGTATAGGGATGACTTTCATTACTTCTAACGGATGGACTATTCTTGGAACTGGTGAGTATTCGATAACTCGTGCAATTTTTAAATGGTTGGGTGAAGACCCTGAAACTGCTTAATTATGTCAAATATAGTTATTATTCAATTTCCACAAGATAATGGTGGGAATTCTACGATCGCAGCGATCGTCTGTTTAAAACGGAAGAATGAGGATGGTGTAGTTCTGAATCAGACTAATATCCAATTAGTCGAGAATACAGATACGAATAGCTCTGATCTCGTTTTGACCGACGTTATCAATGGTCTCTATGATATAATTTTTGTTGATACTGTTCATACGAATTTGAATATTATAGGGTATACTCAAGATCGTGCGAGTGATATCGAGACGACTGATCAAGTAATCGATGTCTATAAAGTAATAATTGTTGAAGCGACAGATACTGATGTGATTAAGCATAATTTTGGGCATTCGAATTATATTGTCGCTCTACGTTCTGATGGGCATGATATGTCTGGAGTCGATATTCAAGTCTCGAATACTCAAGTTATAATTACTGGTGCTGTTTCGCAGGAGTATACGAGTTATACTGTGTATATTTTTCATCGTGCATAAATTATGCTAAAATCTGCTACACTCCAATATCCTGCGATTTATAATAATAAGTCGACAGTGAGTGCTCTTGTCCGTTTTGTGAGATTGAATGATACTTCCATCTGTGTATTTCAAGTCGGAAGTGATTCCTCTATTGATATTCGGATGCTGCGAGAAGGGACTTATCATATCAGTTTCTTAGACCACACATTTAGGGATCTGAATCTCGTGAGCTGTAGAATTCAGCCTTCTGCTGTGCTCAGGTATCCTGTCGTCCAGGACACACAATATTCTATTCGTGTGCGACCGACACTGCCAGATGTGCTCCAGAATGCTCTCAGAACAGTTACAAATCTGCAAGTCAAGCTTATTTCTATGAGTCCATTATCTCCATATTCAGAGATCTCTGTATTCGAATCGATTAGGACTTCCCAGTTAGTTACGATTACTTCAGTACTATCTGGACATTATTCATATGAAATATTTTTATACACATGAAACGTAAATGGATTTATGTATTAATTATCGCTGGGATCCTCTTAGCATTCTTGATTTATTTCCTCACTGGAAATAACAATAGTGGTATGAAGATTCTCAAGGGAGCGTATGAAGACTTATTATCTTATTATAAAGGTAAAGCCGAAAGACACTCACAGTTAAAACCTGCGACTCCTGCAGATGTAGAGAAATATGAACGCGAGCAGCAGAAATTGGAGGCAGTCATGAAAAAGACAGAGGAGAAAATAAAGCAGCTCTCTGATGATGAATTATCTAATACTGCTAGTAATTTATGAAAACGCTGATCTTATTATTCTTGATGGTCCTCACTTTCAGTGGGTTCTCGCAGATCGTAACGATTACGATTCCTGCAGATACCAATAAAGTCCCGTTGATCCAGGATTTTCGTTGGTACTTGATTCATCGGTCGAAATTGCAGAAGTTCGTTACAAAGAGTGAGCAGTTCGATCTGTTACAGACTCGATTTAATCTCGCGCAGCAGATTATTGAAGATCTTAATACAGAAGTGTCTGATCTTCGGAATAATATTGAGGTTTATAAAGGAGATAACAAGGCTTGTGAGAGTCTGGTGCTTCAATTGCAACAAGCTAATCTTGAGCAACATGAGGAATCTGTGAAGTTGCAGAAGAGACTAAAAACAAAGATGACTATTGTCTCTGTTGCCGCAGGAGTCCTGGGAGGTGCTGCATTAGGTTTAATTATATACACAGTGGCTCAATAAGTGCTTTATACCGCTTTATTGGGTGAAGAAAGTCGAAATAGTTCCTATTTGGAAAGAGAACAAACAAGTGGTATTTGAGTAAATAAACGTCAAATCTTTTGGAAATACCATTAAAAAGCCTTATTTTTACTTCGTGGGGTGCGGTTAAAAACCTCCCAATATGTCAAATCTTAAATCTGTGTCGAACATGTCAACGAAACGTAAATTGTCAAAGACTACTCTCGGACAAAGATTGTCCCCTGAGACTGTAAACGCATTACAGTCGATTGCATCCAAATTCGAAGTACTCCCTGGTACTATCGTGAAACCTCCAATAGTCAAGTTGGATTTCGATGCTCGCAAAGCGGATGAGCTCTCCAGTAAAATGCATGCGGGATTGTATGATATTCCGACCTCTGAATTCCCCATCGATTTCCATCAATTTCATGCTATTTTTCGTGATACTGCTGCTGGTCCTTGGAGGAATTCGATGTGTCAAAAATATGGTGTGAAGCATCTCTGGGCATTTAATTCTGTGACTTCCAATTATCCGACGATCTCAATTCATGAAGTCATTGTTGAGATGAATCGTCGTTTGTTTCGTAGTGATTATGCTCCGAATATGAGGTCTTGGAAATATATGCTCGCATTCTGCGATGATCTCTATGACACGTATGCGAGTGATCCTGACTATGAGGTCGCAGGATACTATGAGACTCTGCGAAAATATTTGTTGATGACGAAACGATTCAAGGTTGTCCGGAGATATGAGAAATTCGTTCGATCTCTGGGATTGAGAATCCCTCGATATGAGTATGGAATAGGTGTCAAGTTACACGAATTGATGCTCGGATTCTTTAAACAGCAATATTTGATCTCCACTCCGTGCTCTCCAGCAAAATATTTGGATCGGTACTATTACCCTCTTATTCCGAATGAGATGCTGAATGCGAAAAATCGTAATTTTCGAGTGACTAAAGTGATCTTGGTTCGGACGAAACCCTCGATCTCTGTGAATTAGCAGAAAAGTGCCTGATCCGTTTATCATACCGAGACTGAATGCGAGGTTAAAGATTTCTGTGGACTCTGTATATTGCTATGTCCAAGGATCTGAGCATCAAAAGAACCTCGTTGCCGGAGCATTAACATTAGGGGATGATGATCATTCATACTCAATGTTCGATGATCGGGATTCCAGTTTTTATACAGGACTTCTTGATTTTGTAATCAAATCATTGAATTCTAAGGATATTCCTTATATTATAGAGCGTGAAGAAGATGTGCTTTATAGTAATCCTTCAATCGATGATTTCCCTCCTAATTATTTAACGGGGATTACTCTACGACCTTATCAGCAATATGCTGCTATGATAGGTTGTCAGAGAGGGCGTGGTATATATTATGTCGCTACAAGAGGGGGAAAAACTGAGATCGCAATATCGATTCTAAAATATCTACAGCTCCCTACTCTATATCTCGTTAATCGTCGTCCATTGATGAAGCAGACCTACGACAGGTTCGTTCAGCGAGGTATTGATGAATCTCAAGTTTCAATGCTCGCAGCTGGAATTGAGGTCAAGGAGGATGCTCTTTTCTTTATAGGGTGCTCGCAGACAATTTATTCTCTGATCAAGAAGAAGAATCCTCGTATCCGTAAATTATTACAATCATTCAGAGTCCTACTATTAGATGAAGCTCAATTCGCTGCAGGTAATAGTTGGACTATTATCGCATCTGCTTGTGTCAGTGCACATTATCGTTTCGGATTCAGCGGGACTCCGTTCAAAGTCCTCTCTGCTATGAGTCGAGATGATATGATTCTGCGTGGATTAACTGGAGACGTTTTGGTCAATATCCCTTATGGCTGGTTGAAGAGTATGGGGTATGTCTCAAATGCGGAAGTGTATTTTGTGACTTTACTCAAGAAACCTTCTGCCTGGATAGATCCAGATTCGAGGAAGGGGCATCGATTTGTCAATAATGATGATTGGCATCAAGTCTATCAAGAAGGTATTGCATTCAATCGTGAGTTGAACTCTCTTGTCGTCGATTATGCTATTGATTATTTTAATAATAAACGGAAAATTCTATTATTGATTCGTGAGCATGTGCATGCTCGCCAGTTATTAACTCTGTTCTATCAACGAGGATATCATCTATTCTACTCCGCTGGTGGTTCTGTTTATCTCCGTTATAATGGTGAAGAATTCATCAATGAGTCTAAGGCATTTATGAAGTTAAGAGCTGAATATGAGCATCTCGATTCTTTTATTCTCCTCGGTAGTCCTATTTATAAATTTGGTGTAGATCTTCCATATCTTGACACGATTATCAATTTGACTGCTGGAAGAGGATTAGTACCTACGATTCAGAGTGTTAGTCGGGGGACAACCTTATTTGAAGGGAAAGATCGTTGTATCATTCTTGATTTTAATCTCGAATTTTCATATGTCCTAAAAGCTCAGGCAAGGAAACGTTCAGAGTTGTATCAGACAGAAGGGTATGATGTTATTCAATTTCATTAATTCATCAGGCTGTATATGGAAATTTCCCCGCTTAATTGTTGAAGAAATCAAATGATGGAACAACGATATCCCTATGATATAAATTTCCAAGAGCGAGTTATTACACATTTGCTCCTCGATCCTCCTGTTTTAAAGGGATATCGTGATGTGCTGAGTCCTCAATATTTTGAAGTCGAAGAGCATCGTATGTATGTCAAATTAATTCTTGACTATTATGATAAATATAATACGATTCCTAATGAGGATGCTTTACATTCATTGATTCTTGATTACTGTCGTTCTATAAATCAAGAGCAGGAACTGAAATCTCGACTGCTAGGATTGCATGCGAAGGTGTATAATAATACGTTATATCCCACGCAGCAGATCATTGATAATATTACACCATTCGGACGCAGACAAGCGATGAAACTAGCTTATCTTGAGACTGCTCCGATGATTGATGATTTGGAGAAGAATGAGATTCACATCAGACAGAGATTGATGGAGGCATTTCAAGTAGGTAGCGGGATCTCAGGGCATTCATTTGATTTTATGCAAATTTTTCAAGATATTCCTGCTGAGTATCGCGCATTTCATCAGGCTGAAGCGAGTGCTCGGATTCCTACTGGAATGTCTGGATTAGATACTGCATTGGATGGTGGTTTAGGATTATATGAAGTCGGTATGCTTGAGGCATTACCAGGATATGGGAAGACTCGGTTGATGGTGAGTCTGGCAGTCGTAGCCTCTCTTATGCTCAAGAATGTGCTAGTTATCTCCAATGAGTTACATGAGCTGGATTTTAAATTGATGCTCGCATGTCGTTACTCAGGATTGACTGCGGCTGAATTAAGGAATCCTGACTATCAGCCGTATTATGTCGAGTTAATGAATCGTACGTTACCTAAAAATAATTTCATTGAATTTGAGTATTATCCTCCATTCAGAATGACTACTGTTATGCTGCGAGGATTGATTTCTAAAATTGAGAATATTCGAGGGCAGCATGTCGATATTATTATTCTCGATATGTTCGATCGGATCGGTGGAATAGATCCTCGTAATCCATATGTCTCTCAATATTTCTTGATAAAGGAATTGATGGCAGTCGTGGCAGATTATAATACGAGGCTGTGGACAACGACGCATGTCGGAACTTCAGGTTACAATGCTGAAATCCTGGATATGAAACATAAATCAGGTAGCGTTGCTAAGCCTCAAGATGTAGATATTTTTATGAGCTTAAATCAGACAGAGAAACAGTTGGAAGAGAAAATTGCTTATATTAATCTGGCGAAGATTCGACGTAGTGAAGCAGTGAATCGAAGACAGAAAATCTACTTTGATAAAGGTCGTTGTCTCGCATTGTCCTGGGATGACTGGTATAAATATCAATTGTCATTATCGAACTCAAAATAATTGATCAAGAAGCAGCGCAGTAAACTAACCCTTGCGCCCTTCCGCCCTAAGGGGAGCTCCGCTCTCTAGAGCTCTCTAGAGCGTCTGTAGAGGCGTTATTCCATGTCCTGGGGCGTTCCTGATGCCGAACTAAATCAATTCAAATGAGGTATGATTTATTCAAGATTATCTTTATTCTAGCATTTTCAATTCCTGAGGGAGTCTATATTACACAATCTGCAGTGAATCCTCCTGCAATTGAGCAACAAACGCAGTTGGATACGAATGCTATTTTCTCTCCGCAGAGATTCTATCAGTATCTTCTCCTTATAGGAGTAGCAGCTCCAGATACAGTTTATTATCAAGCGTGTTTGGAGACTGGATTCTTCAAATCAGATCTGTTCTTAACTGGGAATAATCTCTTTGGAATGAAGAGACCTTATTCTCGAGAGACTTATGTGATAGGTGAATATTTAGGACATGCGAGATATAATAATTGGGTCGAAAGTATTTTGGATTATAAAATTTGGCAGGATCAACGAGAGATTCAGACTGATTATTTACAGTACCTGAAAAATCGACATTATTACGAAGATCCTTATTATTTCTGGAAATTGAAAGCTCTTATTACAATGGATACGATTCAATTACATCGAGATGGAAGTTAATGTATACGAACTTTCTGCTTTGTTGGGGGATTATATTGAAGCCGATACAGAGAATTGGGGATTTAATTGCCCATTCTGTATAAATAAAGTCGGTATGGAAGATGTTGATCATCATCTTGTAATCCATAAAAAGAGTGGTAAATGGCAATGCTGGAGGTGCGAGACAGCGAATAGAAAATTATCTGTCCTGTATTCATTATTAGGCGCGACTCTTCATCAAGGGATTGCGAATTTTATTGATAATCTGGATGATCTACTGTGTCCTGCTCAGGCGACAACTGCTCCAGATGAGGTTGTCGAAAGCGAGCAATTAATCAAATTACCTTTATTACTCACTGATATCCAACATGGGGATGATGCGTATTTTTATTTGGTAAGATTCCGAGAGCTGATTGATGAGCAAATTATTTATTATCGTTTGAAACAATGTTTTATATATGCAGATAATAAATATCATCGCTCTATTTTCATCCCTATTTATCAAGCAGGGCAATTAGTATTCTATCAGACACGATCAATCGAAGGGAAGATCATGCGTAATTCTCGTGGTCGAGATAAACGAAGATACGTAGGGAATATTGATCATGAGGAGAATTATTCTATAATATGTGAAGGTCCTATATCTGGAATACGTGCGGGTATGGCGGGTGTGTGGTTACTTGGGAAGGATTGTAGTGATATCCAATTAGCTCAACTTGTAGCTAGGAATGATTCTTGTTATTTTTGTGCACTCGAGTCAGACTATTTTCAGAAAAATCTTGATTTGGCTGCTAAATTATATGCTGCTGGGATGTCTGTAAGAGTCCTAGTCCTCCCTTTCGGTGAAGATCCTGCGAGTTTATCCACTTTTGAGTTTCAGAAATTAATTGCGGACTCTATACCTTATAATAAGACTATGGAATCTGAGATGAGGCTCGCATATCATGCAGCTGAATTTAATAAAATTCGTTCAAATATTTATCAATATAAGAAATCAAATGCTCAAATTCATCTCTAATTTAACTCGGGACACGATTCCTATGAAGAATCTTTGGAATGCATTCGCATTACCTGGTGGAGCACATATGGGGACTGGTAGGGAAGATCTCATTCTTCTACAATCTTTGATTATGGCGAATCGTCCTCGTACGGTTATCGAGACTGGGACATATCGAGGGTATGGTACGATTTGTATTGCGGAGGCATTGATGGATTGTCCATCAAGAAATCATTATCTCTGGACAATTGAGTATAAAGATAGTATCTCACAAATTGCAATTTCAAATTATCATCGGTGTGGAATCGAGCAGCATCCCGAATCATCGAATATTAAAGTCCGATTCCTCACCGGAGATAGTGGTGATCCTAAATACTATCAAGAATTTTATGCAAAATACGGAGAGATTGATCTCGCATTTATCGATTGTGGTAATCGTCTCAGAGCATTCGAAGCGATGTATCCTTATTTGAAGGAAGAAGCTATTGTAATCGTGCATGATGCATGGACAAGGAAGGCTAGTTATTCTCAGTGGATGGATAAATTGAAAGAGTCTCAAAAATTATATGATTACGGGATCATTCCTACTGAAAGGGGGATGTCGATTATGCGAGTACGACAATTAAAGAATCAGTAACTTAATATGTGTATATATGGAAGATGTGATTGTGAAAATTATGAAATTGAGAGAGGATGCTGTTATACCTCAGGCTGCTATTGTAGGAGACGCATGCCTTGATCTCACTGCCGTGGATATTTCCAATACTCCTAAATATATCCAATACCATACTGGTCTTGCTGCTGAAATTCCGAGAGGCTATGTGATGCTGCTGTTCCCACGTAGCTCAGTGAGTAATACTGATCTGTCTCTGGCGAATTGCGTTGGAGTGATAGATCCAGATTATCGTGGAGAGATTATTCTGCGATTTAAGAGGATCAATCAAGAGTGTATGCCTGGTAAGCAAGCTCAGGCGTATAAAATAGGGGATCGAGTAGGACAGTTCCTAGTGCTTCCGATTCCTCAGATAATTATTAGACATGTTTCGAAGTTAACAGAGACTGTGAGAGGCTCTGGTGGGTTTGGTCATACAGATTAGATTTATATATTATGCATATTGATTTCAAACCATTTAGGTTTATTCTCTCGATCAAGAGATCGAGTAACCACAAATATGATTATCAATGGGGATTCAGTCTATTCTTGGTTAACAAGAGTGCATTGTTCAGTTTTTATCTGCATGAGCGATTAGTCGTTGTGGAATTCCTGTTCATTAAAATTTATAACAGATATGATTACTGAGAGTAATCCTCCTAATTGTGTAGTCTGTCGAATTGCGATGGATCTCATATCTATTTATCCTACTACGAAGAATAGACGTTATGAGTGTCCTATTTGTGGTGGTATACAGACAATTTATGGTGATGGTATCCGGGATACTGTAGGTGCTGAAGATACTGTGATTGAAGATGTAAAGAAGTTCTATACTCAACAAGAGCGTAATAATACCTGATATTATTTGGAAACAGAACAAATTACTCGAATAGCAGTAAATAA
>Ga0172371_10002680_pt1 | contig 28055 bp, 25 predicted proteins | sample Lak12m_FD_114543 | JGI IMG/M metagenome (GOLD analysis project Ga0172371, IMG submission 114543) | Freshwater microbial communities from Kabuno Bay, South-Kivu, Congo - kab_022012_12m | ecosystem: Environmental > Aquatic > Freshwater > Lake | place: Democratic Republic of the Congo: South-Kivu...
AATAGAAAACGAGATCGAATTGCTCCAGGCTGCCCGACTCATAATAAGGCTGCTCGACTATCGTGCTCTGAGCGGAAAAGTGTCCCAGCAGCGCGGAGAGTTCCTGGCCGAGCTGGGGGTCGTCTATCTGATCGTGAACGATCAGAACCTTCGGGTTTGCGGGGGAGGAGGGGTTGGCACCGCTGATCGTCGGATCGATACCGGCGTCTGTTGCAACAGCACCCGCGATTATTAGTAGAAAAAATAATAGCGTTAGCATCACTAACGCTATTGAGCGCCTCCATAAATTATGTATTGCCTATCCCCCCAATCACCAAGCCCATATTTTCCCTTGCTTCCCATTATCCAGCAACAGGATAATGGGAACTTCACAAACCAGATCACTGCTTGTTACCTTTACTTCTCATCCTCACCAGTGATCCGACAATGACGCTCGTGACGGCGACCAGAGCATACAATCCGATAGCAACACCGGTTACTGGAAGTAACACTCCATACATTTTCTACACCCCCTTTTCATGCACTGTCGACCTTTTCCCTACCCATAAAAACCACACCAATACTTCTATTCCCATTTGTCGAAGCCCTAAGCAGCGCCAGTTTGCAAATCCCTCTCACTTTTTGATTCGGCCTCGAAGGCTGTATCGGTAAATTTTTCCTCGCCTTCATAGGTCCTGATTTTGATGTTCATGGCATTAATAAGGTCTTCGGCTTGACGATGAGGTTTACCATTGACCCTGTCTTCCTCGCGGCGACCCAGGAAGGGACCCGAGAGATTAGACAGCAGACGTTTGGTTGCCCGTTGCGCCTGTTCTTCACCTGCTCCAGGCAGTACCAATACCAGGCGTTTTCCCTCAAGGGCGGCAGCTGTGTCGGTATTTCTCAAACCCCTGGTGATAGAACGGACTGCTTCTATGAACTCGCTTCTGTCAGTATTTTCCATATCGATTGTTGTCACCGATACACGTTGCCGTTCACGTTTTGCACGCTCGACACGCTCATCAAGCTGCTGGTAAAAAAGTTCGTCACTGATCGATTTTTCATAAACAAGCTGATCGCCCGTAACCGGTATGACTGTCGCACTCATAAACGGCTCCGGTTTGTTCATACGCAACCCATTCATGTATTCGATAGCTCCGATGATACGAGCAGATGCTTGGCCGTCACCATATGGGCTGACGCCGTGGATCATGGCTGCATAGCTAGCCGCATTGGTAAGAAGTTCCCTGGCGGAGCCAACTATAGCGTGTCTGGCGGTGCCCACAATTCTTGCCTGGCCGGCCTGGACGGTTTCCGGACGCTCTGTTAAATCCCGGAGCACCAATACAGGTTTTGCCAGCGCCGGAGCTTCTTCCTGAAGACCGCCTGAATCAGTCATGACCAGGTAGCTTTTGGCCAGCAGATTGGCCATATCCATGTAACCGAGCGGATCAATCAGGTGAATGCGTTCTTTATCGCCCAGCATTGATCGAACCGGAATACTCACTTTTGGGTTTCGGTGTACCAGGAAAACAATCTCGATATCATCAAACCTCTCGGTAAGGTCCAGGATGCTTCCGCATATATCAAGAATTGGCCGGCCAAAATTCTCGCGACGGTGGGAAGTGACAACGATTACGCGCCTGCCGTTCTGACAGATGCCGTCGAGCGAGGGATTGGCGAATATGTAATCCTTTTTGACGGCGTTAAAGAGCGCATCGATGACGGTGTTGCCGGTAATAAAAATCTTTTCCGCGTCCACGCTCTCTCTTCTCAGACTTTCCCAAGCCGTCACTGTCGGTACGAAGTGGATATCCGCCAGTTGCGTGATCATCGAGCGGTTGATTTCCTCGGGAAATGGCTTGTATTTGTCGTAAGTGCGCAAGCCCGCCTCCACATGGCCCACGGCGGTTCGTTGATAGAAAGCAGCCAGGCAACCGGCAAACGCCGTAGTCGTATCTCCTTGGACCAGAACAAGATCGGGATCTTCATTGCTAATCAGATCCTCGATGCCGCGTAACGAATTCACGGTTACATCGCTAACTCCTTGATTGGCCTGCATGATATCGAGGTTGTAGTCCGGCACGATGTCGAATTGATCGAGGGCCTGGCCGAGCATCTCGCGGTGCTGGCCCGTCGCCACCAGAACCGATTCAAAGTTTGGAGATTTCTCCAGACTGCTAACCACCGGAGCAAGCTTAATGACCTCCGGCCTGGTTCCAAATATTGTCATTGTCTTTATTTTTTTCATGCCCATATTTATTTTTTTGCTTCTCAGTACCGTAACCGGTTGCTGGTTGTCGTCCTTACTAAAGTGACAGTACCTTAGTTGCCCTGGACAAGTATTTAGCTCTCACAATGAGTCTGTCCACATTCTGCAGAGTCATTCATGATTTCGGCAGATTTGAATAAAAAATTGAGGAATTTCATTCAATTTGAATAAAAAACGAGAGAAATCCCAGGCGAAGCCGATATTCCGAAAGGTAAAAACGGTGCATTTCTCACCATCCTCCCGTTTCAGTGATAAGAAAGATGGGTCGATACAAATAGTGGCCAGAAAGTGTGGCCAAACCTCGGTTCAGGGTTGATGGGGAGAAAGCAGCCAAGTCCCGGGTGATAAAGGCAAAGCTTCTGGAAACAGAGCGGTCGCAAAGCCAAGGATCTAAGGTCCCAAGGACTATGATAGCCTGGCCGCCGCCGAAGAGGTTTGGCTCGATGTTACGCCTTGCAGTAATAATTTTAACCGTCGCCTTATTTGCGGTGCTGGCGGCTACCATTTCGGTTCCCCAGGCCTCCGCATCAGCTGCTCCGTTAGAGATAGGTGTGTTCTTCCCGGATCCGCAGCTTCCTGATGAGCAACTGCCCTCGCTTGACGATCTGCATAATTTCGAAACCACAATCGGTCGTCAGGCAAACGTCTTTCTCTGGTATGAAGAGATCGGCGAGGATTTTTATGCCGATGCTTTTCGTCCCATGGCGGCCGAGGGCCGCACCATCCAGCTGGCCTGGGAGCCGCATGATTTTTCGCTGCCCGCAACCGATCAACCGGCATATCGTTTGCGGAACATAACCGCGGGCCGTTTTGATAGCGATATCCGGCGCTGGGCTCGTGAGCTCAGAGACTTCGGCTATCCCATATATTTCCGGCCGATGTGTGAAATGAATGGTGACTGGGTCTCATGGGGTGGAACCGTGAACGGGAATTCACCACAAGACTACATTCCCGCCTGGCGCCATGTTCATGACATTTTCGTGCAGGAAGGCGCGAGCAATGTGAAATGGGTCTGGTCGCCGAACCGAGACGGCTCCACTCATGACGCCCAGGTAACATTCAATACATACTATCCAGGCGATAATTATGTTGATTTCATCGGCATGGACGGCTACAACTGGGGTACACTGTACAATACGCCCGATTGGACCTCGTTCTGGCAGAGCTTCGAAGAGATCTTCCGTTATAGCTACGACGTGGCGGTAGCCAATACAAGTAAACCCATAGTCGTTTCTGAAACCGCGACAACTGAGGTCGGCGGCAATGCTCAAAACGGCGGCAAGGCCCAATGGATTACCGATGCATTCAATACTCTGCCCACCCGGTTTCCCCGCATCGCCATGCTGACGTGGTTCGATATAAACAAGGAAACCGATTGGCGGGTAAACAGCTCGGCTTCAAGTCTGGCCGCTTACAAGGCCGCCGTGAATAAGGGATCGGGCCGGCCTAATCTTACCTTTGGTGAACCCATGGTATATTGGTCTTCATACGCCGATTACCAGCAGAATAGCCTCAATGTGGACCTCACCGTCGAAAATACAGGGAGCACGACTTCATTCGGCACCGTGGTAACAGGCTCGATAGCCAACAATGGCGTATTTTGCCAGTCCCCGATGCCCATTTCGCTGGGCGAGATTTCCGGAGGCGGCACTCATTCGTTCACGCTAAAATACTTCGTGCCAAATGGCATTTCCCGCTTCCAGGCATCGATTTCTGCTTCAGCTGAGGACAGCATAGGGAATAGCTACAGTTATCCTCAGACGTAAAGAACTTGCAGAGGCCATTAACCGGCCCAGCCTCAATATTTCAGACTGTAATGAAAGGCCGCCAATATGGCGGCCTTTCATTATTAAGGCAACACTATAAAAACAAAATAAAGTAATTGATCCTTCGGTCGATAAGCAAATATCCATTCAGATAAGGTGGGGGGCACCTTTCATGAAACAAAAACTTTTTCGAAAGTCGATGCTGTACGGAGCAGTGGGCGCAATCCTGGGTGTCTCCTATGCATTTGTGACTATATTTGTGTTGAATCCAGTCCTTGGGTTCGACATGGAGAAGATCCATCTGATACTGGCCCCGCTGATGCTGGGGACGATTGCGCTGTTGATTGGACGACACGCCGAGCTGCTGGAGAATGCCAAGAAACGCTTTTCGATTCTCACCCAGAAGGCCATCATCGACAAGCACTGGGATGTTGGTTTTGAGGATGACCATATTCTCACCTGTTGGCATATCAAGGACTGCGATAACGACGGATGTCCCGTATTTGGTAAGGAGCATCAACGGTGCTGGCTGATAGCAGGAACTTTTTGCCGCGGTGAGGTCCAGGGCCATTTTGCGCAGAAGCTCGGCAGTTGCTCGAAATGTGTTGTCTACCAGGATGCGCTGGCTCATAATCCCGTTAGTGAAATAGGTGAGAACTTCAACAGCCTGATGTGGGTGCTGCGTGAAAAGGAAGACATGCTCAACAATGCCAACGAGGTGCTTCAGGGTCAGTATGCGGAACTGGAAAAACATCATGAATTAGCGAAAGAGATGGCCAATACCGATGGACTGACCGGACTTAAGAACCACGGTCATTTTCAGCGATATCTGCACAAGGAAGTTGACCGGGTGAGGAGATACGATCGCCCGCTTTCAGTCGTAATGATCGATCTGGATAATTTTAAAATGATCAACGACCAGTTCGGCCATCAGAAAGGCGACGCCGTCCTCATGAATGTCGGGGCTTTGCTTCGTGATGAAATCCGCGATATCGATTTTGCCGCCAGGTACGGGGGCGAAGAGTTTGTGGTGGTCATGCCCGAGATAGATGGCCCCAAGGCGGTTCAGGCGGCGGACAGGCTTCGGAAAAAAATTGAACTGCTATATAAAGATGTGGATTTGCCAGAAAGCTATACGGCCGCCAGTTTCGGCGTGGCTGATTTTCCTGACTGCGCCACCGATAATAACAGCCTGATAGCCGCGGCAGACGGCGCGCTCCTGTTCGCCAAACGCCAGGGACGAAACCGGGTAGCATATTTCCGGGAGCTCTCCGAAGCGGAACTTCACAGTGATGACCTGAATGTGCTGAACCGAAGGCTGGAGGGCGCCGGCGTGCAGACGATTCGCGTGCTGGCGGCAGCTGTCGATGCCAAAGACAGTTATCCTGAGAACAACATGGGCAACATGTGTAACATTGCCGCTCGTATGGCTCACCGGCTCCACTTCAGGCAGGATCAGGTGGATGCTTTAATCCTTGCCGCCAAGCTTCACGATATCGGCAAAATCGGAGTGCCGAGTAAAGTTCTGCAAAAGAAGGAAAAATTGCTGCCTGAAGAACTGCGGTTGCTGCATCAGCATCCGCAGATGGGCGAGCAAATCCTGCAAGAGGCCAATCAGATCCAAGATCTGATCTCGGCGGTTCTGTATCACCATGAACGCTGGGATGGAAGCGGTTATCCGGAGGGCCTGCGGGGCGAGGAGATACCATTGATGGCTCGGATTATCGGCTTGATCGACGCCTACCGGGCCATGCTATGCGATCGTCCTTATCGCAAGGCGATGACTCTGCAGCAGGCTGTCATGGAATTGCAGAAAGGCGCGGGCACCCAGTTCGATCCCTCTCTCGTGGAGCTCTTTATCCAGCAAATTCGCGAGGGGGAAGGCAACAAGGATGAGGGGGAGGGCAAGAATTTTCTCAGAGCCGTATAACGGATACTGGTACGCCCGACAGGAATCGAACCTGTAACCTTGGGATTAAGAGTTATACTTTTGGTCAACCACTATTTCCATTACTTGCTAGTTTGCAGGCGTTTATGAAAACGTTCGAAAATGAATTTCCATGATTTCTTTTGATTTGTTACCCCGGTTGCTGTCAAAGTTGCTGTCAACTTCGCTCAAACAGCATTCACGCCATCATTCACGCCCTTCATTTAACTCGGGCGGCCAGCTGACTTCAAACTGTTCTTCGATCTCAGGCATTAGGGTAATTACTGGACCTAGTGACAATCGCCGTTTCATCCAAACATGGCAACCGAGATTAGGAGCCTTCAAAGAGCCGCCGCGAATGACGCCGGCAACGGAAAACTTCTCACAGCGTACACGGTCTAATGCTGGCGATAGCTGCGCTGCAACCTCTTTTGCGATATACCCGACAAGATTTCCTTTTACTTCGGCTCTCAATGCGTTACTGTCGTATTTGTTATTCGGGTCACGGCGTATCACAACTTTGACAGGGACAAGATAGCCCTTTTCGCACGGCGGCCCTGCCAAAGATAGCAAAGTCTTCGGGCGGTAAGATTCACCCCGTACAAGGTTAAGCGGCGTTTCCCATTCGAGCCAATGCCCTCCTGTAATCCATTCCTCTGAAACATTAGGTTCAGATAAAGCTTTTTCACGTCTCTTGCGGAAAAAACCCATGACTTTCCCTTTGCGAGGCTTTACAAAAAAAGAACTCATTTATTTCCAAGTATGAATCACTATCAAATAGATTCCGCTAGTTCAACCATTTTCTTATAAGTGGATTCTATAAGGGTGGCCATAGTGCCGGAGCTCCTGTTTACTGAAGAACCTGCTGCTTCCTTTGCTATTGCTGCCGCCTCCATTAATAGTTTAAGTTTTTGATTGCTCGTCATCTGCATTTTTATCCCTCCCTTCGTTTGATTCATTTCTACAACGAAATAAAGAAGCCAGCCCGTGAGAGCTAGCCTTTCGCCTTGAGTTTAGGATAGCAAGTTAATCACCCCTGCCAGCTATTTGCAACTAAAGTATGATTTCTGGCCTAGTTGACGGCCTGCGGGATCACGGGGGTTGGCAAACAGGAGGCACAGTTTTTCAACAGAAGCCCTCAGACGGCTTCTAAGCGCCTCGCGGGGAAGGGTCCGGGTGTTTGTCTGGGCCTTTCCTTTTAATTATTACGATTAATTAATCGCTCCAGTTCGTCATCTTCGTTATCGGGCTCGGGCAGATTCAGCCGTGAACGGCTGGCGGGCGTAAAGCCAAGCTCCTGTGACAGGCGAATGATGATCTTGTCAGCGTCGTTTGCTACCTTGCAGGCAGGGTGCGGCCTGACGGTTGGTTTTGATTCGTCAAGTATGCCTTCCCGATTTATGATTTTCCGCGCTTCGCAAGCAATCCCTATTTCTACGCAAAGCACTTCCAGAATCGTGGCGTCAGCTTCGGTTAGCCAGTACGCTTCCCGGTTGTAGAAATCCCAAGCTCTTCTTGCTTCGCCCTTGAGATGCGAGGACCGCTTGGGAAGGATCGGTTTCGGCTTCGGGCTTGTATCCTCCAGCGGCCTCTTGCCAGGGTTGCCTTCGAGCAGTTTCAGCTTCGCGGATTTCGGCTTTCTGCCTCGCATTTTTTAGTTACCACCTTTCAGATCGTTAGTTCCGATAGAAAAACTCAATTTCGCGGGCGTATAAGCGGAGCTGCCCCCTACGGTCATGTCCCCATTGTCCTAGTGATTTTATGCCCCCTACCCCGGCTTTGGGGGGAGGCAGGGAAAGCAGGTTTTTCTCGGGGCCTCAATGTCACAACCCTACCACAAAGCTACTTTTTTTCGCGGAAAGGTTCGGGCTCTTCCGCCCCAAAGGAAAATCACAGAGATTTTTTCAACCGCCCCCCTTGTGACATGTCTACCAAAGGTGTCAAATATCTATGCGGAAACTTGCGGACTCTTCCTTTTACATATAGAAATCCTAGAGATAGAATGAATGGCCCCAGCCTACTGTTACATATAATTGAAAAAGCAATATAAATAATTGGAATGGAGGCGATTTGGAGGTCAATAAGACATTATTGATAGGGGCATTCATAGCAATTCTGGCCAGCTCAATCTGGGTAGCAAAAAACGCAATATCTGATTACGGAGACGGAAGATATCAAGCAGGTGAAATTGATACTAAGCAAGTGTCGTATAAGGAAGGCTATCGAGAAGGCTATGAGTACGGCCACGATAATGGATGGAAGGCTGGCTATCTGCACGCCGCAGGAAAAAAGATGGACAGTTGCCAAGTTGAACATGCCAACAACGGCGCTCATCTTATTTCCTGTCCCGATCTTCTTCCGGGTGAAGAGGACAACGTTCCGCCGGCTGATATTCCAGAATATGCCAAAGAGTAAATCAAAATGAAATTTGTTCCTAGCGACCTCAAGTTGCTAAGCAGCCTTATCGCGGGTTTACCTGACTAACTGGGTATTTTGCTGACGTCAAACTTTTTCGGGTTCGTGTTAGTACCAAAGTATTAGGATGCAAAGAGCGCTTGCGGCTGCCTTTGTCCATCTCCGGTTTCAGGGTTGTCAGGTTGTTTCCCCCGTAAATCATCATGTTTTCGAGTTCCTGCCCCATTTCCACAGGGTTGCCGGGTTGTCAGCTCGCCCGGCCTGGGCAGGCCGGCGCTATCAGGAAGTGGCTCACCTATCGCGAGCTTGTAGGGATGTCCCCGGCGCTCTTCCTGGTTAACAAACCAGCGGCCCTCAAGAGCCTTCTGGACACGCTTCCGGGCCGCTTCCTTGCTGACTTTCAGAGCCTTTGCTAGCTCTATGATTGAAACAGTTTTCTGGCCGGTGTCGATGAGCTTGATAGCAACTTCTATCGTTTCCCGTACTGCTTCCCCCGCGCCGGTAACGGAAGCCTCAAACATATCCCCGATTAAAAGCCGTACCGTGTAGTAATCCTCTAACTCGCAAATGATTCGACCTTGTTCATCTTTCTTTCTTTGAGCTTGCCTGAGGATTGCCACGGCCTTAATCAGGGAAAGCAGCCTCGCATAATCGCGGTTGATCCTGGCCGCTGCCGGTTGCCGGCCTATGGCTACTGCCAGCTTTTGTGCAAACGGAACGAGAACGTTATAAGGCGCTTCATTTTGCAAGAGTTTCTGAAACGCTATCAGCTCTTTGCTGGGCATTACGGCCCCGTTTAATTCAATGCTTGCTTGTGATCGAAGCGCCGCGCGAATCTGGTTCGGATCATCGGGAACGTCCAGCACAAACAACCGCGAGGTTAGCTGCGGTCCTAAGCGTTTAACCGCCGTGGTTATAAGGACGCTCGGGCCTTCCTTTTCGATCACGCGGTTTTCGTGCCTGCCGCCCTTCTTTTCTACTACCTTGTAATGAAGCCGGGTATCCTGAAGCAGGTTGCGGACCGCCGAAGCCGCCGGGTTGTCCTCGCCGGCGGGCAGGCTGTCGGCTTCCCCGAAGAGAATAAGCTTGTGTTTCAAGGGGGTTTCATCATAGATCAGGACTCGCGGCGAGCCGGCGTCAATTTTGTACACCGCGCTTTGGGGAAGCAGCGACGCCGCGAGACTGGCGGCATAGCTCTTGCCGGCGCTTGGTTGTCCAACGAGAAGTAGATGCACCGGCATAGAGCCTTCGCGCATTTTGAGCAGTCGCGAAGTTGCCGCCAGGTAGGTTATAAGGGGCGTTCGCACTGCGCCGCCGTATCCCATATCCCTGACCGCTTGTCTGACAAGTTCGAGCGGATCGGCAGAATGCAAAATACTTTCGGCCTTCTCGCGCTCTTCGGGTGACAACCTAACAACCTGGCAGGAATCTGGTTGTTCCGGGGGTTGGCCGTTCTTTCCCCTTTGTTCATCGGGGCTTGAAGACGGGTGACAACCTGACAACCTCTTAACCGCTGATTTATCGAAAGCTTGCTTTTCCGCCTCAGCCACGGCCTGTTTGAGGTCATGCACCGTATCAGCTTCTTCCACAAGCTCTAGGAAGTCTTCCCGTGTCTGCCCAGCCTGGAAATACTCGCAGATGTCTTTCATTTCGGAAGGAAGGAACACCGGCTTGGCTAGATATTTTTCAATGACTTTGGCTGTAGCCTTCTTACCGGAGCTGTCAGTATCGAAGCAGACATAAAGGGTTGCGCCTTCGGGCAAGTATTTTTCGAGGCAAGCGACAGACTGAGCGCCAGGGACTCCTAACACCGCCTCTTCCGTGCCTAACATCTGGGCAAGCCTGAGCGTGTCCGTTTCGCCTTCGCAGATGAAAACGCGATCCTGGCCGTCAAGTGAAAATAGGCCATAGGGAACGACACCCTTCCCCCTTTCCGCGTACCGCTGGCCGTTGCTATCCCTCAGCTTGAAATTATGAATGGTTAGGTCCGGCAGCCAATACGGAAAGACAACGCATTGTTTCTTAACGTCATAGCCGACGCCAAAGCTAGCCGCTGTTGCCGGCGCGATCCCGCGCTCTTTTTCAAGAAACGTTTCAGCCGGTGAGCCAGTGAAGGCGACGCTGCATTCCTTCTGGTAGCCGAGAAGGTCAGTCACGGCCAAACCACCGCCGCCAGGGTGAGCGCCTGAGCCTAAGCTGGCGTAATACCTCATCCCTTTGCTGAATAAGAAGCAGCCGCGCTCGAAAGCTCAGATTCATGGATAGCGCTAGCTCTATTTCTGCCAGCTCGCGCCTCAGCTCTTCGCGGGTAGTTTTCAATCGGCTTCCCCGGCCGTGATCCCGGCTTCGGTTTCGAGGTCAGATAGCCAGACTTCAAGGCCACGCCGCGGAATCCGTACCGATTTGCCCAGGCGAACGACGGGCCAGGTGCCGTTCGCCGCGTACTCATAAGCGCGACTAACGCAAACTCCCGCGATAGTTGCAGCTTCCTTTACTCGCAATAGACGCGGCTCAAGCTCAACAGTTTTCATGTCTTCCTTTCCTTTCCATTATGTTTGACAGATTAATGCGACGATGTTATTCTGCTTCCATTATTATTAGTGGTACGTTGCTTATAAATAGCGTTCCACTTGTTAATGGGAAAAATATCATGGTAAATAGACGGAAACAAGAGAACGAAGAGGAACATTTTCGTATCACGGTATGGCCGGAGAGAAAGTTACGAGTCCCGGATATATACGTTCATTCTGTTTCCCTCACAAAAGATCAGAAATTTGGGGACTTTCTTTACTATTCTGGTGAATTTCTTCCCCATGAATATCTTTCAAATTTATCTGACCTGGGCATCAATCGTATTTCCTTGCCGGAAGATTTTTATATACGGGAATTGTTCGATCTTGACTTGACTTCCAGTGACGAGATTCTGGAATTCTCTAAAAACTTTGGACGGCTCGGGAGTTATGGTTGGAAGGATTTTCCGGTTATAGATGTCGATCTGGAAATGTCCATTTATTCTAAGCTGAAAGAAATCGACAGGCTGCAAGAAAGATTTCTAAAGCATTATGATTTTGAGCATCCATTAGACAAGCATGAATTCATATCTATTTATCATTTCGTATTGCACGCGGCCTTGCTTCGTGATCTTGTCCGCATCCGGTTATCCCTAAAAGGTGACATCAGTTTTGAAGAAATGGTCGATCAATGGGAATGCGGCGCTTTTACGCCACCGAAGAATGAAGTCCACAGCACGCTATATCTTGAAAGAATACTAAATGCGGGACTAAAACCATTTCACGTTAACTTAACGGTTTCTTATCTAGGAAATGAACAGCCTGAAAACCCGCTTCACCCCTGGGGTCAAACTTCACTTTACTCAGCAATTTGTTTGCAGCTTGCTAACGATATTGCTGAGAACGTCACCTACAGGCACTGTCAAAACGAGTCTTGCGGCCGCATTTTTTCAAGACAACGCGGCCGCTCAGAATATGGCCAGCACAAAACCAAGGGTGAGATTTACTATTGCTCGAAATGGTGCGCCAAAGCCCAAGCGCAACGCGGCCTGAGAAGGCGACAAACAAAGGCACGCCAGCTTCACAAGGAAGGCGTTTCAGTAAATGCCATATCCAAAGAGCTTATTACTGATCCGGAAGTTGTCAGAAGGTGGATCGGATTAGGCAAGTCCGAGTCTGCCAAGAAAAAGGAAAAGGGAAGGTGAATCATGGCGAAGCGAAGAGGACAAAACGAAGGCTCAATTTACCGACAGGGTGACAGCCGCTGGGCTGCCGCCGTTTCCCTTCCTGGCCGCAAGAGGAAATACTTCTACGGGCGAACCCGCGAGGCAGTTCAAAAGAAGCTGCTAAAGGCTCGCCATGACTTGCAGCAGGGGCTTCCCCTATCCGATGAACGGATCACCTTCGGCAAGTACCTGGACAAGTGGCTTGAGGACTCTGTGCAGCCAAGCGTCCGGCCCGCAACGTTCAATCGGTATTCACGGGATTGCAGGATTCATATCAAGCCGGCATTAGGCTATATAAAGCTTGTGAGGTTGAATCCTGGCGAGATTCAGTCTTTGCTTAATCGTAAGCAGGTAGAGGGGCTTTCACCGGCGAGCGTTCGGCATATTCACGCGGTGATCCGGCGAGCCCTTGAGCAGGCTTATCAGTGGCAGCTCGTACCGCGTAACGTGGCAAAGCTGGTAAAGCCGCCCCGTGTTCCAAAGAAAGAGGCTAAGGCGCTTTCGCCTGAGCAAGCCCGCGCTTTTTTGAACGCCGTCAAAGAGGATCGGCTGGTAGCCTTCTACACGGTGGCCATGGCCCTGGGCCTGCGGCGCGGCGAATGCCTCGCGCTTAAATGGGATGATATTGACTTTGAGAATGAAACCCTCCGCGTCCGGCATACTCTTCACCGGATCAGGGGCGGAGGCTGGACGCTGGCGGAACCAAAAAGCGCGAATAGCCGCCGGACAATCGCTCTGCCGAAGGTGATTGTCAAGGCGTTCAGGGAACATAAGAAGCGCCAGCTCGAAGAGCGGATATTTCAGGGTTCGCGCTGGCAGGAAACAGGCTTTGTTTTCACTTCCACAATCGGAACCCCGCTTAACGGCGATAACGTTTTCAAGAAATTCAGGGACATTCTCAAGAAGGCAGGATTACCTGAGATAAATCTTCATGGCCTCCGGCATACAGCCGCGAGTCTGCTACTGGTTCAAGGTGTCAGCCCTCGCGTGGTCATGGAAACCCTCGGGCATTCGCAGATAAGCTTTACAATGAACACTTACAGCCACGTTATGCCGGTGCTAATGCGGGACGCGGCAGACAAAATGGACGCTATTTTGAGCGGCAATTAGTGGGTTTTTGATTCCGGTTGCTGTCAAAGTTGCTGTCAAAACAGGAAAAAGGCCGGTTTACGGATCGGCCTTTTTTTATGCAATCCCGCCATAAGCAGGCTATTAAGCTGGTACGCCCGACAGGAATCGAACCTGTAACCTTGGGATTAAGAGTCCCCTGCTCTGCCGATTGAGCTACGGGCGCATTTGTAACATAATCGATCAAGCTCACTGACCGGGGAAATAGTCTAGCATACCCCGCAGCGGGGTTGAAACCGGGTCAGAGATGCACGGGAGTTTGTCCCGCTAGAGTGATGTTGCCAAAGCGTAGATTAAAAAGGCCGCGTACCAGACACCGCACAATAGCAGCATCCACGTACTCAGTGTCCGTTTAAACTTCATCCACAAAAACAGCAGGAGTCCCGAGCCCAGCGCACTTCCGGCGCTAATCATCGAAATAGAGTCGAGCTCCCAACTGGTAAGCAACAGGCCGATCGAGACGGGAAATGTGCTTTGGAAAACAAGCGCGCCGGTGATATTTCCCAATGCCAGCGTATCCTTGCGGGCGCGAATCCAGAGTACGCTGTTGAATTTTTCCGGCAGTTCCGTCGCAATCGGTGTTATCAGCATCGAGATGACGAGCGCCGGCAGTCCGATAATTGTGGCAAGTGAGTCGACTGCCTCGATGAAGAAATGTGCGCCTGCGATAATGGCGGTCAGAGAGATCAGAATCTGTAACAGGATCCAGCGCAGGCGGGGAAAGTCCGGAGGATGTGAACTTGCAAGGTAGAGCGGTCTTGTATGACCGTCGAGGTCACCTTCAGTTCGCAGTGTTATATATACATAGATGCAATAACCGATGAGGAGAAACGCCACGAGAGCCCAATGAAGTGGACGTACATGGACGACGCCGGCGATTACAGCTGCGAGATAGAACAGCAGGAAAAAGCCGAGGTCACGACTGATAATGCGATGATTAACCCGTGGCTGCAGGTCGCGGCCGTTGGTACGACTGAAGGTCAGAAGTGCGGCGCCGGTGACAAACATGGCCAGAGTTGAGAGCATGAAGGGCGCTCCCAGAATGGCGCCGATGCCGATTTCCTTCGAGCTTGCCCCGCTGGCGAAGATTATCGCTATCAGCGGTATCAACGTTTCCGGCAGTGCCGTGCCGACAGCTGCCAGGATACTGCCTACGGCTCCCTCACCCAGACCGTGTTTTTTTCCGAACCACTCGATTCCATTAGTGAAACCTTCGCAGCCCGCGAGAATAATCACCAAGCCTATGATCAGCAGGAAAAGGGTCAACTTGGGCTTGCTCCCGGTGGTTTATAAAAAGCTGTATGTCAGATGCAGAAACTGCGGAAAACAAGGCCGGTGACTGGTTTCGGATAAAAGTACGTCGATTTCTGCGGCATCGTTTCACCGGCGCTGGCGACCGCTCTGATCTCATCCATGCTTGTGGGGTTCAGGAAGAAAGCGACATCGAACCCCGGCTCTTCTATTTCGGCCAAAGCCTTCTCAGTGCGTTCCACAAATCTAACCTTGGCGGCTTCATTAGCTCCGCCACTTCTGATTCCCAGGATTTCTGCAAGGATGACACTATCGAGTACGGCGACGTCCAGGGCGCGATATTCCGGTGACTGGTCATTTTCGCTCGCGCCATACATGGGACGGGATTTTCGGCCGGTCAAAATTACGAAGCGGTCCGATGCCGGCAGATACATGCCAAAGATATTGTATTCAAGGTCAGCGTCCGCCATAAGGGAGATCATTTCCCGCTGGCGTTCAGCGGCCGTGCCCGTCAGTTCGCGCACCTCAAATTTCTCAGCCATGGCCGGCAGTATTTGATCCAGAGTTTCGTTGCCGAGCCCCGAGACGAAACGATGAATGGGCAAAATTGACTGGCCGGTGTTCTCCATATCGGACAGGTAGACCATGACGAAATCGTAGGGCTGGTCCGGTCCGGGGCCTTCCTCCCGGCGGCGCGCATCGCGATAGGCCAGGGCGGTCTCGTATCGGTGATGGCCGTCAGCAATCAGCAAGGTCTTTTCGGCGAACATGGATGTGACGGCCGCGGTCACTTCTGGATCGTCCACAACCCAAAGCGAGTGGATGGTGCCGGAGTCATCGGTGATCCGGACGTCGGGGTCGCCGCCATTTTCCCCCAGGGTTTGGATAACCGAATGATCGGAATCGTCAAAGAGGCAATAAATCGCGCTCAGATTCGCCTCGGTGGCCCGCATCAGGCTGAGGCGATCCTGCTTGGGTCCGGAAGCGGTTTTCTCATGCGGTAAAACGATCCCGGTTGAGAAATCAGCCAGACGGATCATGGCGATGAACCCATCGCGGAACGCAGTCGACCTATCCGGAAGTAAAAACTCTTCACGGCAGCGATAAAATGCCGGCCTGGTTTCGGGAACGAGCTGTTTTTCGTAGATCCATTGCTGCATCGTGGCAGCGGCGCGGCTGTAACGGTTGTCGGCCTCGCTATCACCCGGCAGCTTGATTCCGAAATCGAGCTTGATCGCATTCAGGGGGTGTTTGTCGTGGTACCGCTTCTGCTCGCTGGCATTGATGATATCGTAGGGTGGCGAAATAACCGGAGCAAGATCCGGAACGGATTCCCGGTTATATCTCAATCCGCGGAATGGTAAGACTTCAGCCAAGCTGGTTCTGCGGTCAGCGGACGAGGTAGAGGGCAACTTGTTTCAATTTGGTTCTGTTGCTAGAGTTCAAAGTACCTCAAGATCAGGAGTTTTTCATCAAAATTTTACTCGTTCAACCCTATCATAAGTCCAATGTAAAGACCCACGGCAAGATATATATGAGCCAGCTGACGCTGCCTCTGATGGCGGCTCTGACGCCGGAACACCATGAAATAACCGTAGTTGACGAAAATGTGGAGCCGATCGATTTTAATCGCGAGGTCGATCTGGTCGCGGTTACGGCGCTGACACCGACGGCGCCGCGGGCCTATGAGATCGCCGATGAGTTCAGGCGGCAAGGCAGGAAAGTGGTGCTCGGTGGCGTCCATCCATCGCTGATGGCCGATGAGGCCGCGACTCACGCTGACGCAGTCGTTATCGGCGAGGCTGAGGAAAGCTGGCCGATATTACTGGCTGATTTCGAAAACGGTGGCATGAAGGACCGGTACCTGGCCGAACACAAGCCGAACCTGGCAAGATTGCCGTTTCCCCGCCGCGATTTGATGAAGGAGGACGCTTACCTCAATATCCCCAAGGTCGAGACTTCTCGGGGTTGTCCTTTCCGCTGCTCTTTCTGCTCGACAACCGTGTTTTATGGCCCCAGGATGCGTTTTCGGCCGGTGGAAGATGTTGTGGCCGAGGTGAAAGCGGCCAAGCATCGCTTTGTCTTCTTTACCGATAACAATATTACCGCCAATAAAAGCTTCGCCAAGCGTTTGTTTAAGGCGCTGGCGCCGCTGGGAGTCTACTGGCTCAGCCAGGGCTCCATCGATATGGCCGATGATGCCGAGCTTATGGACCTAGCCGAGGCCAGCGGCTGTGTCGGCATGCTCGTCGGTTTCGAGTCCCTTTCTGATGAGAATATCGCCGAGATGGGCAAGAAGGCATCCAACCGGGTTGAAGAGTACGAGGACAAGATCCGGATTTTTCATCAACACAAAATCGGGCTGATTGGGTGCTTTGTCTTCGGTTTTGACGGCGACGACCAGACCGTATTCAGCAAGACCGTGGACTTTATCAATCGCAACAATATTGATTGTCCCCAATTGACAGTACTCACGCCTTATCCAGGTACATCATTGCGCGCTGAAATGGAATCACAGGGTCGGATCATTCATTCCCGCTGGGAAAAATATGATGTTGGCAACGTCGCCTTCACCCCCAAGAAAATGACTCCGGAAGAGCTGCAGGCGGGGTACAACTGGGCCTGCAAAAAGGTCTATTCCTATCCGTCGATCATCCATCGCGGTCTCAAATCGGTAAAGTACATGAAGCAGCCCTACCGGTCATATTTATTTTCGAGGAACAGCTCGGTGTACCGCAAACTTTTTAAGGTAAGCCAGCAGGATTAAGGAACCTTGCATTGACCGGCGGCCAGACAACAGCGCCCGGACCGGGTGCAGGCGGACGCAGCACCTCGGGTTATTATCGTGATGAGTTCGGCCGGCTGGCGAGCCTGTATGACTTTGGTATCAGGAATGCTTTCCGGTGGGCCGGCGGCGAGATCGGTTTCCGCTGCGGCATCGTCGAAGCCGCTGATGTTCGGGCCGGGCATCATGTGTTGGACGTTGCCTGTGGCACCGGTACATTGCTGGCGCTCCTGGCCGCATGTGCCGGACCGGATGGCAGGGCCGTGGGCATTGACATGTCGGAACAGATGCTGGAAATGGGCCGTAAAAAGGTGAAACTGGCCCAGGTCGAATTCATCCGCGCCAATGCTGAAGACCTACCCTTTGAGGATGCCTCATTCGACCGTATCACCGCGTCGCTCGCCATTCATGAAATGAACCGTCCGGGACGGCTAAACGCCCTGGCGGAAACGGGGCGTGTTCTCAAACCGGGTGGGCTCGTAGTTCTGGCTGACATGCGGCGTCCGGATACATGGACGACCCGGCTGGGGATGAAGTTCATCCGTCTGGTGGAGACGGACACATTGACCGATATGTGGTCTGATGGGCTGTATCACGAGGTGCGGGAGGCCGGCTTTAAAGATGTTACACGTCACATCGCCGGACGGGGATTCTTCGAAATCATCGTGGGAATGAAGTAGTAGTTTTTTATTTAGCCGTCTTAAGTGCCAGAGCTGCTTTGTAAATCCGGTTTTTAGGCAGACCGGTTGCAAGCGCAACAGCTTCAGATGCACTGCGCGCTTTAACCCCATCGTCGAGTAAGACTCTCAGCGCTGCTTCAATTCGTTCAAGAGTCTCAACTTCTTCACGGTCCATCTCCGTAGCTCCTTCGAAAACCAGCACGATCTCACCGCGGATCTTATCCGGGAGTGCTGTAAACAGGCTGGCCAGGCTGGCGGCCGGGCCCCGGTTTATTTCCTCGAACTTCTTGGTGAGCTCGCGGCAGATGGCGATGTCTCGTGAACCCAGGATTGAGGCGGCCGCATTTAGTGTTTTTGCCAATCGATGAGGTGATTCATAGGCGATACAGGTTCGACCCTGACGGGCAATGAAGCCCAGGGTCTGCTCCAGGTCTCCCTTGCGGCGCGGCAGATAGCCGAGAAACAGGAAAGAGTCGGTGGTAAATCCCGATGCGATTAATGCCGTTTCCAGAGCTGAGGGTCCTGGAAGGACTTCAACAGCCAGGTTGTCATCAAGCGCGGCTTTGATGAGGCTGTATCCCGGGTCGCAAATGCCTGGCATGCCAGCATCGGATACGAGGGCAATATCTTCACCGGCACGGAGCCGGTCGAGCAAATCCGGTAACCGCTTCAACTCGTTATGCTCAAAAAAACTGGTCAAAGGCTTGCTGATACCGAAGTGAGAAAGCAGTTTGCGGGTGCGGCGCGTATCTTCGGCGGCAACCAGGTTGACGGATTTCAAGGTCTCGAGGACTCTGAGGGTGATATCGCCGAGGTTACCGATCGGAGTGGGGCAGACGAACAACATCAGCAGCCCTCAATGAAAGAGCAAGGGCGAAACCCTTGCTCGGAACGGAAATAATCCATTGGATATTTGCAGCTCTCAGATTCCACTGATTGCTTCATTGGGGCAAACTTCGGCACAGGCGCCGCAATCCGTACACTCACTTGCATCGATTACAAAAATATCATTACCCTCGGAAATGGCGTCCGCGGGACACTCGTCCATGCAGACGCCACAGACGAGGCATTCTTCAGAGATTTCAAAGGCCATAACTTCACCTCCCGGCAAACAAATACAATAACTCTTTACTCTTTATGCCTGTTCAGACTCGTTCTTGTCAAGAGAAATGAGTTCATAATCACGTCGGCCGAGTCCGATTTTTTCTGCGTGTACCAGCTGGGCAGTGGGGTCGATGCCCTGATGGATTCGGCTGAATTTATCAGGGCTGGCGCCGCTGGCATCGTCCAAAGCGCTCATGGCACTGCCGCGAGCCTGGTTAACAAGATCCAATGAAGCTGAATCGACCGCCACTGGATCGTATGAAGCGGCGATGCCGATATTGGGGACGATTGGATTGTCGCTCCAACCCAGGCAGTCGCAGTCCGGGGTCACGTCCAGGATAAAATTGATGGCGGCAAACCTGCCTTCTTTATCATGAAGCACGGCCGCCGCGTACTCAGCCATTTTCTGCTGGACTATTGCAGGATCTCCCTTCCAGCTGATACCGATAGCGTCAGTAAAGCATGTGGCGACGCATTCGCCGCAACCAATGCAGGTTTCGTCCTCGATCATGGCGATGCGGTGTTTAATTCCCTCCGGGCCCTCGACCATGCTGATTGCCTTCTCCGGACACCATTTGGAACAGCGGGCGCAGCCGTCACAGCTGGAGCTATCCACCGCGGGGTGAACATCGGAATGCATCATCTGTTTGCCCGACCGCGAACCGAATCCCATGCCCAGATTCTTCAGGGCGCCGCCGAAGCCACAGATCATATGTCCTTTGAAATGGGCGACGGAGATAATAACGTCCGCATCCAGCGCCGCCGGCGCTACTTTGGCCTCATTGAAGTGGTCGCCGGCCACTGGCACGGTGCGGTAGTCGAAACCCAGAAGTCCGCCGGCGATGACGATGGGGGCGCCAGTGACTTCAAAGCCAAAACCGTTTTCGATGGCGGTGATCATATGGTCACGGGAATTCTGGCGGCCGCCGGCGTAAAGGGTGTTGGCATCGGTAAGAAAAGGCCTGCCACCGAGTCGCTTGACCTCGTCAACGACAACGCGAAGATACTGGGGACGCAGATAGGTGAGGTTTCCCTGTTCGCCGAAGCTGGTCTTGATGGCGACAAGGTCGCGTTTCCTGACGATTTTTTCCAGTTCAAGGTTATGAAGCAGTCGGTTGTATTTGGTGAGATTTCGCTCGCGGCTGTCAGCGCGGCTGGAGATGAAAAAAACTTTTGACATGATTTCCTAAATTATCTTTATTTTAGTTCCCACCGGTGGCATCCAGCGCCAGGCAAGCCGCGCCGTAAAGACCGGCATCGGCGCCGAACTTTGCCGGCACCAGTTTGACGATATCGCGGTTGGGCCTCAGACCCCTGCTCTTGAGGATATCCCGTGCCGGTCCCAGTATCAATTCACCGGCCAGCATCAGGCCTCCGCCGACGACGAAGACCTCAGGGTTGAAGATGTTCACCAGGCTGGTTATGCCGACGCCGGTGTAAAAACCGATTTTCTCGAAGACCGCCATAGCCGCCTCATCACCCGCGAGAGCCAGATTCGAAACCAGCGCGCCATCAAGGTTCTTGCCGGCGTCGCCCGCTCGCCCCAACTGTGAATCTGGCATTTCTTCCGCGATCTCTTTGGCGTAACGCCTGAGCGCGGTACCGGATGCCATCGTCTCGAAGCAACCGTAATTCTCGCATGCTCCCTGACAGGGGGGCCCATTGACGTCGATGACCATATGACCGAGTTCGGCGGCACTGCCGATGGCGCCGCGGTAGACCTCGCCATCGATGATAATGCCACCGCCGATGCCGGTTCCCATCGTAATCATGATCACCTGCCGTGCACCCTTGGCGGCTCCAGCGCGGGTCTCGGCAAGTACGGCCAAATTGGCGTCGTTATCAATATATACAGGCATATTCAGCTCATGGCGCATAAAATCGACGAAATCGAAATCGGCGAGGGGGACATTCACTGACATCACCGCGCGTCCTCGCGTCTGGTCGATCATTGAGGGGATACCGAAACCGACTGAGCTGACAGTAACCGAATTTCGGCCAGTCAACGTTCGCACCATCGATAAAATGCCCTTTACCAGTTCATCCTGGCTGGATGTGGGGGTGTCCGACTCGATCGTGTCGATCAAATGCAGATTGCGGTCGACCAGTCCGGCGGCCATATTGGTGCCGCCCAGGTCAAAGCCGATTACATGTGTCTCTGAATCAGGGGCCATAAAGTTCTCCGCGCCCGAGAGTATATCATGACTAAATGCCATTCATACTGAGCGGGGTATTGCTGTATGGAGAAGGTCATGGTTCAATACAATAATGGATTCCTGCCTGGGGAGGCGGAATGGAGAAAATTGGCAAACAGGTTGGTGTGCACTTCAGATAAGGTTTACCGGTGCGACTGCGGAAACTCTTGCAGCGGTTGCAAGTTCCTGGTCGCGGATCGCCGGTCGAGCCCGGTTGATAGTTTCAGCCGGTCGCGTCTGGATCGCCGCATCGCCAGCAACTGGTTGCCAAATTATGCGATTGCCGGATTAGGTACGACCGCCGCCGGCGCTGAAGGTCCCCTTGCAGAAATGACCACATGGTTGCCATTGCTCCTGGCGACGCTGCTGGTTACCTTCAACCTGATGGACTCCCTGTTTACAGCAAGGGCGCTGTCGATGGGCTATGCGGAGGCCAACCCGATGTTGGCCGGTATCTTTAACCTGAGCGTACCGGTGGGCATCCTTTTAAAAACGGTCGTTGTCGGTTTGGGCGCTTTCGCCCTCTGGAAGCTGCGTCATCTGCAGCTGGCGATGCGGGGCATGACTGTAGCCACCTCGTGTTACGGTGTGCTTATTTTGTACCATTTATATTTTCAGATTTATGCCTGATTTTATGGAGTCTCGAACCGCCGGAAGATTGCCGGCGGTTTTTTCATTTTGAGGGTAATTTTTTGTTATAGTCTGTGCGGTCCTGTATATTCAGGTCCGCCATTAATCGGCGATATAAACCTCCATCTGCAGCGTCCTCGATTTGGATAACGAGCAAAAACCGGAGCCGAAACCCTACACGCGCTACAAGAGCTCACGACTGCGATCTAAAAAACCGCTGAAGTCGCGTACTCAAAAAGGCGGAACTGTTCCGGAAGATGTCACGCCGGATCGTCTGCCCGGCCCAGCCTTTTCCCAAAAACCGGCCCGGCCGGTGTCGGCTGCGCCGAAACGGAAAAGAGGTTGGGGTAAAGGGTTTTTCTATGCATTACTGGTTTTACTCGCCGTCATACTCATATTCGGCGGCATATCCTACTGGCGGCTCGACCGGGCGGTGCAGGCAAGCAATGCCAAGGTGCCAGCGGATGTCGCATCAGTTTTGAAAGCCCTTCCCGGCGGTATGGATTCCTCCCCGGTCAACATTCTCTTTCTTGGAAGTGATAAGCGGCCTGATGAGAATGCCCGGGCTGACACCATCCTGCTGGTACGGGTTAATAGTCAGACCAAGACGATTTCGCAGCTTTCCATACCCAGGGACACGCTGGTTGATATTCCCGGTTACGGTGAAGACAAGATCAATTCCTCGTATGCCTGGGGCGGCCCAGCCCTGACGATCGAGACGGTCGAGGATCTGACCGGTCTGCCAATTCATCATTACGTGGAACTGGATTTTTCCGGTTTTCCGGCGATCGTTGACAGTCTCGGCGGTGTTGATATCAATGTTGCCAAGACTATCGATTCTCAGTATCCGTTGGGGGATGACTGGACGCAGGTTCATTTCGATCCCGGACCTCAGCACATGACCGGGGAACAGTCGCTGATCTACGTGCGAGTGCGTTATTCCGATGACGACTTCCAGCGCATGGGCAGGCAGCAGCAGTTCATGGAATCGCTGCAAAAGCAGGCCAACAGCCCTTTCAATCTGGCGCGAATGCCCTGGCTTGCTCCGGGAATGGTGGAAAACATTACTACCGAAATGTCTACAAACGACCTGTTGAGGCTGGGCTGGATAAAGTTTCGCACACCGGGCGAAAATAATCGCAAGTTCGTCATGGTCGGAGCCGGACAGAATATCGACGGAGCTTCATATGTCGTTCTCGACGAGGATGCCAATCAGGCTTTGATCAGGGATTTTCTGGCCGGTTGACGTCGCTGGGCGCGGAACACCGGAGGTCACATCCGTTTGCGTTTGTGGCATTCAGCCAAAGGTAAAGCTAGAATAGCCTTATATGAGAATCGGTGTTGACCTCTCGGCGATTCAGTCCACCAAAAGCGGGGTGGACTGGTATACGCATCGCGTGATCCAGGAAATGATGGAGTTGTTGGCGCCGGATGAGCAGCTCTTTCTTTTCAGCAACCGGGAAACCGGTTTTGAACAGGAAGCGGCTACCAGGTCCAATGTGACCATTGTTCGCAGCGCTTTTATCTATCAGGAACCCTGGCGTCAGTTCCGGCTGCCGCTGCTGTTGAGACAGCATCGCATCGATGTCTGTTTCTTTACCAATTTTGTCCTGTCGGTAGCGGCGACATGTCCCATGGTATTGACCATTCACGATCTCTCTTTTCGCCTGTTTCCGCGAACACATTCGTTGCGTAATGTCATCTGGGCGCGCAGCCTCGTACCAATTTCAACCCGCAGGAGCACCCACATCATTGCCGTCTCCAACAATACCAAACTGGATCTGGTGCGCCTGATGAACGTTCCCAGCAACAAGATAACGGTGGTGCACGAAGGCGCTCCGGAAGAATTTTCCCCAGAAGCCCGGAACGAGGATGAAGAAGCAATGAGTCATTACGGAATTATCAAACCGTACATCTTGTTCGTGGGTACACTGGAGCCCCGCAAGAACCTCAACTTTCTGATCAGGAGCTTCGATCAGGTCGCCAAGGCGAGGCCCGATGTTCACCTGGTCCTGGCGGGCCGTCGTGGCTGGATGGCGCAGGCTATCTTTGATGAGCTCGAGCGCCGGGATCTGCTGGGCCGGGTACATATCACGGGCTATGTCCGTGAACGCTATTTGCCTGGCCTTTACCGGCAGGCTGCCGCATTTGTTTATCCGTCGCTGTATGAAGGCTTTGGATTGCCGCCCCTGGAAGCGATGGCTTCCGGAACGCCGGTTATCGTTTCCAGAAGTTCATCGTTGCCAGAGGTTGTCGGCGATGCCGGGCTCTATGTGAACCCGCTGGATACGAACGAACTGGCTCAGGCGATCAATAATATTCTCAGCGACCCCCAGATCGCCGCCTCTCTGCGGAAGAAGGGTCTGGAGCGCGCCGCTCAGTTCAGTTGGAAGAAGGCCGCGGAGCAGACGCTGGAGATACTCCGCAACGCAGCACGTGTCTGAGAGACGTCTGGACAACCGCTCCCAATTAGTGCTGGCCGGTGCCTGTCTGGCTGCATTTTTTACCGCCTTCGAACTCAAAACGCCCTTGTTTTCAATAGGGCCGGTGAGCTTCACTTCATCCGAGATCGCGGGCGGCATCCTTATTATTGCCTCACTGGTTTTCGCCGCCGCTAATTTTTCCTGGTATCGCTCCCGGAGGGCACTGGACGTGGCGGTTCTGTTGTTCGCTGCCAGTAACTTGATTTCCGTGGCGGTGGCGGAGGACAAGTCCAGCGCGCTCAAATTTTCCCTGAGGATGCTTTTCGCGGTTCTTGTATATATAGCCGTTTCGCGGTTACCGGCGCGCTCGCGGAGCCATTTGTGGATTGCCGGTACACTAGCAGTGACGCTAACATTGATAACGGTAATAGGTCTGATGGAGAATTTCATCTCCTTCGTGGAATGGCCGTCGGTTCTGGAACCATTTCAGGAGGGGATCGTTACTTTTGGGACTTTCTATAATATCCGCATTGCTTCCACGCTGCCGTATCCCACTGTTCTATCCATGTATCTGGAACTCACTTTACCGCTGGCAATTGCATTCGGTTTATGGCTGAGAAGCCGGCAGGACAACCGAAACAGGCAGCGGTGGATCGCGGCCGCGACTGTGGCGCTAATAACCGCGGTGATGATAGTGCAGGTAGTGACTTTTACCCGCACGGCCTTTTTTTCTACATCACTCTCTTTTCTGGCCGGTGCTGTGATGGCGTATATATATGGATATGGCCGCCGGTTCTGGGAGTATCTGTTACTGGGTGTAGTCATATTGGGATTAACGCTTGGGGTGATGACCCTGTTTAGCAACAAGATGGCTGTCAGGCTGGGCGTAGGTGAACAAGAGACTCATTACGGAGTTGAGTACAAGCTGATATCCATTACTCCGGAAATAGAGATGGGTCAGCAGAACACCGCTGTCATTCATGTTAAAAATACAGGAACAATAAACTGGGAACCTACAGGTGACAATGAAGTATGGATGGGATATCGCTGGTTGACCTATCCGGATAAGCAGAATTACGAACTAGACCCTAATGCGGATTTGAAAGCTTCCAGTGTACCCTTCGTCATTCCGCCCGGAGGTGAAGCCGACATTCAGCAAAGCTTTATAACCCCCCAGGAGGACGGCAAGTACGTGCTGGTATTCGATCTTGTGAAGACACATGTAAGCTGGTTCTCGAGCGCCGGACCTTCGCCCTTGATCATTCCTTTGGAATTTATCAATGGCAAAGCCCAGCCTTTTACCATTTCTGAAACTGCTGACAATTTCAAAGCCGGTGCGCCGGTGCTTGATACTCCTACGAGAGAACAATTATGGCGGGCAGGTTATAAGACCTGGAAGGCCAACCCTATCCTCGGCGTCGGGCCCGATCAATTCCGTTTCAGATATTTTAACTACATGCCCGAACTGTCACGCGACGAGCTTGTGCGCACGCATAATATTTTTCTGGAGGCGCTTGTTAATACCGGCTTGATCGGGCTGGCGGTAATGATCTTCCTACTGGCCCGGACCGTTTTCGTGCAGTTCCGGCTCGTGCATAATCGTTCCCAGGGCTGGGGAGCCCGTTTTGTATCGCTGGCACTGTTGATCGCAATGATTGCTTACGTGATCCACGGAATCCTGGACTACTTCCTGTGGCAAACGGGGATAACGTTCCTGTTGTTCATCTTCCTGGGATTGACCTCGTGGCTTTATCATGAGGCTGGCACCGGTGCGGGCAACTCATCAGTCAGCCGCGGCCCTTAGCACTGCCAGCGTCTCCCTGGCGGTTTTGTCCCATGTGAATGCGGCCGCGCGTTTCTTGCCACGCTCGATCAAAAGATTTCTTGTGCCTGTGTCTTCGGCGATCAGCTCCATTGCCGCGGCGATCTCTTCGGCGCTGGACGGGTCCACCAGCGCGGTTGCCGGACCTGCCACCTCGGGGAGTGATGAACAGTTTGAAGTGATCACCGGCGTCGAGGCCGCCATCGCTTCGAGCACCGGCAGACCGAAACCCTCATGCAAAGAGGGGAATACCAGTGCCGTGGAAAGCCGATAGATCGCAGGCAGGTCCGACTCCGGTATGTATCCCGGGGTGATCACGGATCCCGCCGGCAAACGGCTCAATTCTTTTGTATACGCGGGCTCGGCAAAAATACGATTTCCAGCGCCGACCAGTACCAATTTGTGCTTATTCGTAACCTCGTCTGGCAACAGGCTGTAAGCGCGAACGAGCTTGCCTAGATTTTTGCGTGGCTCCAGGCTCGAGACGGATAGAAAGAAATGGGGCGGCAGACCGAACCTCTGGCGCACAGCCTCCAGATCCGCCTTTTTTATCCGTTTGCGGAATTCCGGCGAGACTCCCAGCAGGATGGCGGTGACTTTCTCGGCAGGCACGTTCAGATAATTAACCAGATCTGCCTTGGAACTCTCGGAGTCGGTGATAACGAAGCGGGCCTGATCAATAATTCTTGGTATTACGGTCCGGTAATAGGTACCGAAGCTGCGTGAGAAATACTGGGGGAAAAGCAGGAATGAGAGGTCGTGGATGGTAACTACGCTTGAGGACGGCGGGAAAAACGGCGCCACATTGGCCGGATTGAAAAGCACATCGACGCCTGCTTTTCGCGCCTGGCGCCTGAGGACGGTCTGCTCCCAGATCAAGCCCCGGATCGGTCCGGCGGCTGAAGTGGAGCTGGTGCTTAAAGGTAAACTTGATTCAGCGCCACGTCCTTCGCGGCCGGCGAAGACCGTGAAGCGCACGTCTTCGGGTTTAAGAGCACAGAGCGCCCGGGTGACTTCACGGGCGTAGTGCTGCACGCCCGTGAGCTGCCTGAAGAGTGATCGGCCGTTTATGCCTATATGCAACATGAAGCGATTTTAGCACTGCGGGGTTCCGGCCAACAAAAAAAGCGGCCCATTGCTGGAGGCGGAAACACATGCCAGGGGCTGAGGCCTATATAATCTGGGGGGTTATGTCTAAAATGATACATAGGTATTCAAGTTGACAAAAGCTGCAAAATTCCTCACTTCTCATCGATTTTCCCATTTCTCGCTGATTGTTGCGGACATGCTGGGAGTTGTCGGCGGCTTCCGTATGGCTTTCTTTTTCTATATCCAGATGGGTATCCTGTACGCCGGTGAAGCGGCTACACCTTCTTTAAATTTCTACGTGGCTCTCGCTGTCGTTATTCTGCCCTTTTACTGGCTGCTGTTCAAACTACACGGGCTCTATCGATTCCGGCTGAATCTCAGTGTACTTGAAGTGTTGCCGGCGATCCTGTCGGCGGTGACGGAAGCTTCCATGGTAATGCTGGCGATCACCATGTTCATCTTTCCGGTGGTTCATTATTCCAGAAATATCATCGTTATTGCCTGGGTAACGACTATTATCTGCGTGGCGTTAGCGCGTTTATTGATCTATACACTGCAGCGGTTCGGTCGCAGCCACGGCTGGTATGTCAAGAATACTCTTGTACTCGGCGCCGGCAAGGTCGGTATCTCCTGCGCCAACAAGATCATGCGTAACCCGAACCTCGGTTTGAGGTTTGTCGGCTTCCTCGACGAGCAGCCCTCCGAGCCTGCTTCCAAATCGAGTGAATATCCGGTTTTTGACGATTACACCAAGCTCGATCAGGTTCTGGTTCAGAACAATATCCAGCACATGGTCGTCGGTTTTTCCCGAGACAGTCATGACACGATCGTCGAACTGATGGAGCGCTGCCGG
>Ga0172371_10002681_pt1 | contig 28054 bp, 27 predicted proteins | sample Lak12m_FD_114543 | JGI IMG/M metagenome (GOLD analysis project Ga0172371, IMG submission 114543) | Freshwater microbial communities from Kabuno Bay, South-Kivu, Congo - kab_022012_12m | ecosystem: Environmental > Aquatic > Freshwater > Lake | place: Democratic Republic of the Congo: South-Kivu...
GCAGGACCGGCTGCACGTCTACAACTGGAACAACTACATCACCGAAGACACGGTGGCGCGCTTCGAGACGGCGTGCCGCTGCCGTCTGGTGCAGGACTACTATGCCGACAACGAGGAAATGCTGGCCAAGCTCGCCGCGGGCGCCGCGGGCTACGACATCCTGGTGCCGACCGGCGACGCCGTGGCGACGCTGATCCGGCAGGGGGCGCTGCGGCCGATCGAGCGCGAGCAGCTGCCGAAACTCGCCAATCTCAAGCCCGAATTTCTCGGCCTCTGGTTCGACCCCGGCAACCGCTATTCCGTGCCCTACGCCTATTCGATCACGCTCCTGGGATACAACGCACAGAAAATGCGCGAGTTGGGCATTCCCACCGACAGCTGGGCCGCGATCTTCGAGCCGAAGCACCTGGAGCGCCTGCGCGGCAAGGTCACCGTGCTCGACAGCCAGCGCGAACTGATGGCCGCGGCGCTGATCTATCTGGGTTTTCCGGCCTACGACACCGACCCCGGCCACTGGAGGCAGGCGCGCGACCTGATCCTGCGCGCCAAACCCTACTGGGCCGCGTTCAACGCCGCGAGCTACATCAAAGAGCTGACCGTGGGCAACATCTGGCTCGCCCACGGCTATTCGAACGACATGCACACCGCGCGCCAGGACGCGCTGAAGGCCGGGCGCAAATTCGAGATTGCCTATACGGCGCCGAAAGAGGGGGGCGGTGTTCGCGGTGGACAACCTGGTCCTGCACAAAAGCGGCCGGCGGCCCGATCTCGCGCACCAGTTCATCGACTTCCTGCTCGAGGCCGAGAGCTCGGCCGCGCTTTCCAACGCCATCGGCGCCGGCAGCCCGAATGCGGAGGCGATGCCACTGATCCGGCCGGAGATCGCGAGCAATACGGCGATCTTTCCCGGCCGCGAGCAGATGGAGAAATTGCAGCAACTGCGCGAGCTCACCCGGGCGGAACGCAGGCTGCTCAACCGCATGTGGATCGAGATTAAGGTGAGGTGAGGATGGCCGACCAGCGGCCAGTTCATCGCCCGGTAGTCGAACTGCTTGGATCAAGTCCGCAATGCGGCCAGCGCTGCGCCTAGGTGACCGGCGAACATGGTGGGTTCATTGGCTGGGAAAGTTCAACGATCACCATCGGCGGCAGGAACCGGTGGGCGAAACCCGCTGGCGACTGTCCGCTGCATGGCACGATCAGGCTTCACTGAGCTCGCGTACCGGTACTCCGCGCTCGATGTCCTGCAGGGCAGATAGCGTCTTCAAGTCGTAGTTGGCTTGCAAAACAAGCCACGACACGGCGTCTCCCCCAAAGTACTTTGCTAGTCGCGCTGCGGTATCCGCAGTGACGGCCCGACGCTCCTTGACGATCTCGTGAATGCGAGTTGCCGGCACACCCAAGGCGATAGACAAGGCATTCACGCTGAGGCCGAGAGGAACAAGGAAGTCCTCACGGAGAATCGCACCTGGATGCACGGGACGCATGCGGTTGACTTGACGGGCCATGTTCACTCCTTCGGTGGTCGTCCACTATCTCAACGTCGCTCGGGCCAACCGCGGCGTAATATGACAAGCCCCTCACCACCCTCGAAAAGTCACTCGTTGCGGCGGGCGCCGAATGCGCCTAGAATGTGTATGAATCGTCAAAAGGATACACATCATGCGCACGAACATCGTAATCGACGACAAGCTGATGAAGGACACGCTTCGCGCGACCGGCTTGAAGAGCAAGCGGGAAGCGGTGGAGCTCGGGCTGCGCACTTTACTGCGGCTGCGCCAACAAGCCGAGATACGGCGCTTTCGCGGCAAGCTCGACTGGCAGGGCGATCTCGACGCGATGAGGATCGACAGGTGATTCTGGTCGATTCCAGCGTTTGGATCGACTATTTCCGCGGAACCGCGACGCCGCAGGCGGAAAAGCTGGAATCGCTGCTTGGTACCGAGCCGGTCGCGACGGGCGACCTGATTCTGACCGAGGTGCTGCAGGGTTTTGTCAGTGACCGCGACTTCAACCAGGCGAGGAAGCTGCTGACTTCGCTGGTGGTCGTGGATTTGGCGGGGCAGGACATAGCCATTCAGGCCGCGAAAAATTTTCGTGCGCTGCGAGCGCTAGGGGTAAGCGTGCGCAAGACGATCGATACGGTGATTGCCACGCGCTGCATCGAGAGCGGACTGCCTCTACTCTACAGCGACCGGGATTTCGATCCGTTCGTCGAACACCTTGGTCTGCGTTCGGCGCTGACCGGAATCTGAAATCGGGCGCCGAACAACACGGCCCGGTCAGCGGCCTGCCGGGCGGCGCTCGGTTCCCCTCAAATTGTCAATATTCCACGGCGCGGGACAGCGGTGCCGAAGGTTTCAGCGCTGACCGGGGCGCCGGCGTCTGTTAGCGCAGCGCGATGCTCCGCAATGGGCGTGCGCAGCAGCAACTCCTCGAACGGCCGCAGTTTGGCAAAGCCTGCGTGGCCGAGCACGCGCGACGCGTAGGCGGCGGTCTTCGGCCAGCGCCCGGCGTCGATCGCGTAGCGCGCGAAGGACGCATTGCGGAAGAACGCGGCGAGGGCGATGTCCGCCACGGCGATCGCGCCGAACAGAAAGCCATCCGCCGGAAGTTCGCCCTCTAGATAGTCGAGCACCTGCGGGATCTCTTCCTCGCGCGCCTTCTTCAGCACCTGCTCGTCGGGGGGTTCGCCCCAGACGAAGCGCCGGATCACGAACTGGTTGAACAGGTGCCAGATGAACACCTCGCCCAGACGCGTGTCGGCGTATTCTTCGAACCAGCGCGCCCGCGCGCGCAACTGCGCTCCCTTGGGAAACAAGGCGGGTTCGGGATAGCGCTCGTCGAGGTACTCGCAGATCACCGAGGAGTCGGCCAGGGTGACGGCGTCGTCGCAGAGGACCGGGATGCGGCGCACCGGACTGAGCCGCGCGAAGGCGTCGTTGCCGTAGAACGGCACGATCGGGTCGATCTCGTAGGCAATGCCCTTGATGTCCAGGCAGACCAGCACCTTGCGCACGTAGGGCGACAAATAAGAACCGATGATTTTGGTTGCGGCGGATGGCATGCGTTCCTCTGTTCCAAGGGCTGCACCAGGGATCGGTCGCCGGAGTGCGCGGCCGCTACGCGAATTCTGCGCCGGCTCACGTCATCCAACAAGTCGGACAGTCGCCGACGAGCGCCAGGTACGCCGGAAGCCGCAGAAGCCGGCCGGCGTTCCCCGGACACGCTAGAATCAAGCGATGCGCGCCAAGCTCATCGCGGTCGAGGCCGACATCACCACCCTGGAGGTCGATGCCATCGTCAATGCCGCCAACAACGCGCTCCTGGGCGGCGGTGGCGTGGACGGCGCGATCCACCGCGCCGCGGGACCCGAACTGCTCGCCGAGTGCCGCACGCTTCACGGCTGCGCCACCGGGCAGGCGAAGATCACGCGCGGCTACCGGCTGCCGGCGAAATACGTGATTCACACCGTCGGCCCGGTGTGGCAGGGCGGCTCCGAGGGCGAGCCGGAACTGCTCGCCTCCTGCTACCGCGAGAGCCTGGCGCTTGCGCTCGCGCACGGCGCCTGCAGCCTCGCTTTCCCCGCGATCAGCTGCGGCATCTACGGCTACCCGCCGCGCGAGGCGGTGCGCATCGCCGTGCGCGAATGCGCGCGCTACGCCGCGGCCGAGCCGAAAATCGGCAAAATCGTGTTCGCCTGCTTCGGCCCGCAGATGTTCTCGCTGTACCGGGCGGAACTGGCTGGATGGTGACATGGCGCGCACGCCGCCCGTGAACGATGCCAGAGCCTCGCCGCTCGTGCGCTATCTGCTGCTCGCCTATGTGCTGCTGATCGTCTACGCCAGCCTGCACCCCTTCTCCGGCTGGCGCGATCAGGGCGCGGGCGCCTTCGCCTTTCTCGCCGGCGCCTTGCCGCGCTACATCACCGGTTTCGACCTGGTGACCAACTTCGCCGCCTATCTGCCCCTGGGGTTTTTCGCGCTGCTCGCGCTGCACCCGCTGTTGCGCGGCGCGCCCGCGCTCACCGCGGCCGGCCTCGCGGGCTGCTTCCTGAGCCTCGCGCTGGAAGCGCTGCAAACCTACCTGCCCAGCCGTATCCCGTCCAATCTCGACCTCGCGACCAACGGCCTGGGCGCCTTCGCCGGCGCCGGCCTGGCGCTGCGCTTCGGCATCGGCCTCCTTAGCGGCGGAAGACTCCATGCCCTGCGTCATCGCCTGTTTCTCCCGGGCGGACACCATGACCTGGGGCTGGTGCTGCTCGCCTTGTGGCTGTTCACCCAGTTGAATCCGGAAACCCTGCTGTTCGGCAACGGCGATCTGCGCGAGTTGCTGGAACATCCGCCGCTTCCCCTGCATCCGGCCGAACTGTTCATCCAGATGGAAGCCGCAGTCGCCGCCTGCAACCTGATCGCGGTCGGCCTGTTCGCTTCCAGCCTGGCTCAGGACGATCAGCCTGTGCGGCGCCTGATGCTGGCGGCGCTCGCGGCGGCGCTCGCACTGAAGACGGTCGCCGTGGGCGTATTGCTGAAGGCGCAGAACGTGTTCGCCTGGCTGACGCCGGGCGCGCTCCTCGGCCTAGCCGGCGGCGCCCTGATCCTGATGCCGGTGCTGGCACTGCCGCGCGCCTCGCGCCTCGCGCTGGCGGGCCTGCTGCTGATGGCCGCAACGGTGCTGGTCAACTTGGCGCCGGAGAACCCTTATTTCACCAACGCCCTGCAGCAATGGCCGCAAGGCTACTTCCTCAACTTCAACGGCGTAACCCATCTGGTGTCGCTCGCCTGGCCGTTCGCCGCGCTGTTCTACCTGATGCTGCTCGCGCCGAGCCTGGCCGGAGAACGCCGGGACAGGCCCGACAGGCTATAATTTGGGCGTTCGTTGGACGCGACATGCCGGTTGCCGGCATGCCCCTCAACGGCGCTCCTTTTGATCGAATACCCATGAGTTATTACACCCGCCATGTTTTTTTCTGCTGCAACCAGCGCGAGGGCGGCCGGGCCTGCTGCAACGACAAGGGCGCGAGCCGGCTGCGCGACTACGCCAAGCAGAAGGTAAAGGAACTCGATTTGGCCGGGAAAGGCGGGGTGCGCATCAACCACGCCGGCTGCCTGGACCGCTGCGAAGAAGGCCCCTGCATCGTGGTGTACCCGGACGAAACCTGGTACACCTATGTCGACGAGCAGGACATCGACGAGATCGTCGAGGAACACCTGCGGCACGGTCGCGTGGTCGCGCGCCTGAAAATATGACGCGCGCAACGAAGGAGCACCTGCAGCTCGACGGCGCGGCGGGCAAGATCGAATGCGTGATCGACCTGCCCGCGGCCGGCGAACGCCGCGACAGGCTTCACGACGCCGCTCGCGGCGTGGCGCTGGTCGCGCACCCGCACCCGCTGTTCGGCGGCAGCCTCGACAATAAGGTGGCGCAAACCCTGGCCAGGACTTTCGTCGAGCTGGGTTACGTCGCGCTGCGGCCCAATTTCCGCGGCGTCGGCGCGAGCGCGGGCGAATACGACCAGGGGCGCGGCGAGGCCGAGGACCTGCTCGCGATCCTGGAGTACGCGCGCGCGCGCTTTCACGCGCAGGCGCCGGTGCTGGCGGGCTTTTCCTTCGGCGCCTACGTGCAGACCCTGGTGGCGCGCCGCGTTACGCCCGAGCGCATGGCGCTGGTGGGCGTGCCGGCGGGCTTCGTCGGCGGCGGGCGCAGCTACACCTCGGAGCCGGTGCCTGCGGACAGCATCATTATCCACGGCGAGCTGGACGAGACCGTGCCGCTCGCCAACGTGCTCGCCTGGGCGCGGCCGCAGGAGCTGCCGGTCGTCGTGGTCCCCGGCGCGGATCATTTTTTTCACCGGCGGCTGCATCTGATCAAAAGCATCATCAAAGGTTCGTGGCAGCACTGAGAATCCAGTCAACGGGAACCGTTGCGGAATCGATTTTGCAATGGGCCCATTTAGGGGAGTATGAGGGGAGGTATCCCCTCATATTGAAACAGATTCCATGACCGTCACCGCACGCTCCATTCGTGCCGCCGCGTCCCAGCTCGCTGACCAGGTGATCGACACGCCCTGCCTGTACTCGCGCACCCTGTCGGAGATCACCGGCGCCGAGGTATATCTCAAGTTCGAGAACCTGCAGTTCACCGCCTCGTTCAAGGAACGCGGCGCGCTCAACAAGCTGCAGTCGCTCTCGCCCGGGGAGCGCGCGGCGGGCGTGCTCGCGGTGTCCGCCGGCAACCACGCGCAGGGCGTGGCCTATCATGCGCGGCGCCTGGGGCTGCGCGCCGTCATCGTCATGCCGCGCCACACGCCGCATGTGAAAGTGGAGCATACCCGCGCTTTCGGCGCCGATGTCATCCTCACCGGCGACAGCTTCGACGAAGCCCGGGCGCAGGGACTCGCGCTCGCCGCCGAACGCAAGCTGACTCTCGTCCACCCCTACGACGACGAGCAGGTGATCAGCGGCCAGGGCACGGTGGCGCTGGAAATGCTCGCGCGCGCGCCTGCGATCGAGATCCTGGTCGTGCCGGTGGGCGGGGGCGGCCTGATCGCCGGCATGGCGGTCGCGGCCAAGGCGGTCAAGCCCGGCATCGAGCTCTACGGCGTCGAGAGCGAAAACTTTCCCTCGATGTATTGCGCGCTGCGCGGCGAGACGGCCCATTTCGCCACCAACACCATCGCCGATGGCATCGCGGTCAAACAGCCGGGCGCGCTCACCCTGCCCGTCGTGCGCGAGCTCGCGCGCGGCATCCTGCTGGTGGGCGAGGGCGAAATCGAACACGCCATCGTGCTGCTGCTCGAAATCGAGAAAACAGTCGTCGAGGGCGCGGGCGCGGCCGGCCTCGCCGCCCTGCTCGCGCATCCGGCGCATTTCCGCGGCCGGCGCGTCGGGCTGGTGCTCTCCGGCGGCAACATCGATCCGCTGGTGCTGTCGGTGATCATCGAGCGCGGCATGGTGCGCGCCGGCCGGCTTACCCGGCTCACGGTCGAGCTGCGCGACCTGCCCGGAGCGCTCGCCACGGTCACCGCGTGCCTCGCCGACGCCAACGCCAATATCGAGGAAGTGCACCATCAGCGCGCCTTCACCAACCTGCCGCTGCAGACCGCCGAAGTCGATTTCGTGCTGCAGACCCGCGGCCGCGAGCACGTCGAGGAGATCATCCGCGCGCTGCGCGCCGCCGGCTTCGCCGCCCGCATCCATGGCGCATGAGCAGAATCAACTTTTCATCCGGAGTTCAAACATGAAACCAGCCCTGATACTCATCGACATCCAGAACGATTACTTCCCCGGCGGCAAGATGGAGCTGGAGGGCAGCCCCGAAGCGAGCCTGCAGGCGGCGAAACTGATCGAGACCTTTCGCGCCCGGAGGCTGCCGCTGGTGCACATCCAGCATGTCTCCAACCGGCCCGGCGCAAGCTTCTTCGTGCCCGGCACCGAGGGCATGAACATCCACGCCGACGTTGCGGCGCGCGCCGGGGAAACCGTGTTGCAGAAAAATTTCCCCAACAGCTTCCGCGGAACCAAGCTGCTGGAGCACCTGCGCGGGCTCAGCGTCGACCACCTGGTGATCGCCGGCATGATGACTCATATGTGCGTGGACGCGACCACGCGCGCCGCGTTCGACCTGGGGTTTTCCTGCAGCCTGGCGCACGACGCCTGCGCCACGCGCGCGCTCGCTTTCGGCGATGAGCGCGTGCCCGCGGCGCAGGTGCACGCGGCCTTCGTGGCGGCGCTCGCCGGCCTTTACGCGAAGGTGCAGAGCGCCGCGGCGATCGCGGCGGAGATTGCGACTTAGGTTTTCCGGCGCGCCGCGCTACGCCAGAGTCTTTTCCAATACCAGTAACTGGCCCGGCAGCGCCTGTGCGCCGTGTTTGCGTATGGCCACATCCCGGCAGCTGCGCTCGGCGTAGCCCAGCTCGCGCACGAGCCTCCTGACGTAGGCGAGCGAGTGCGCGTAGCGGCCGCTTTGTTCCAGGCGGTAGCTGTCGCAGCCCTGGCTGGGCTGCTCGATCGACAAGGCGAACCACCCCCCGGGGCGCAGCACGCGCGCCACTTCGCGCATGAGCTTGCCGATGTCGCCGATGTAGATCAACACGTCGGCCGCCACCACCAGATCGAAGCTCGCCGGCGCCTGCGAGGGCAGGTATTGCCCGATCTCGTCCAAGGCGAGTTCATGATAGCAAGCGCGGGCGCGCGCCTGGTCCAGCATCTTCGGCGCCAGGTCCACGCCGACCAGGCGCCGCGCCAGGTCGCGCAGGCGGTCGCCGCATAGCCCGGTGCCGCAGCCCAGGTCCAGAATGTCCATTTGCGCCGGCGGCGAGCGTTCGCGCACGGCGCTGCTGAGCATTTCCGGAACGTGGTAAGCGAGCGTATCGACCAGGTGCCGGTCGAACTGTCGCGCGAAGCCATCGAAGGTCGCGCGCACGTAGGCCGGCGGCGCCTGCGCCGTGCTCGCGCCTTGCGCCGCATTGAGCAGGTGCTGGAACACCCCCGGCTCCAGGCCCCGGGACAGCGCCTGGGCGAAGCAGGCTTCAGCTTCGCCGGCTTTGCCCAGTTGCTGCAGCAGCCGCCCGAGGTTGAGATAGGGCTGGGGCAAATCGGGCTTCGCTGCGATCGCGCGGCGGTAACTCGCCTGCGCCGCTTCCGCGCGCCCCAGCAGCTGCTGCGCGGCGCCCAAGTTGTTGTGCGCCTCGGCGTAGCGCGGATCCAGCGCCAGCGCGGCGAGATAATGCCGCTCCGCTTCGGCCAGTTCGCCGAGCTCCTTGCACGCATTGGCGAGCTTGTAATGCGTCTCGGCGTCGCCGGGGCGCAATTCGAGCGCCTGGCGCAACTCGCGTCCGGCGCCGGCGAAATCGCCGGCATCGAGCAAAGCTACGCCGGCGGCAAAGCGCGCCGCGGCTGCGTCGGCGCCCGTCACCCGCCCAGACCCTGGGCGATGCCGGCGATGTTATGCATTCGCGCACCTCGTTTTATGTTACTTTTGTACTCAGCCTCGGATCGATCATCCCCGAATTTCCATGAGCCCGCAAGCCAATGCCAAGCTGTTCGCGCCCTGCCCGCGCGGCCTCGAAAACGCGCTCGCTACCGAGCTCGCCGGACTCGGGGCGGGCGCGGTGCAGACCGTCGCCGGCGGCGTCGCCTTCGAGGGCGACACCGGCCTCATCTATCGCGCCAACCTCGAAAGCCGCATCGCCACGCGCATCCTGCTGCGATTGTTCAGCGTTGCGTATCGCAGCGAAGAGGACATCTACCGCGCCAGCGTTGATTTCGACTGGCTGCAGCGCTTCGACGTCGCGCGCAGCATCCGCGTCTACCTCACCGCGCAGCGCTGCCCGCTCAAGAGCCTCGACTTCCTCACGCTGCGCATCAAGGACGCGGTGTGCGACCGCTTCAGGAGCGCGGTCGGCAGCCGCCCCAACGTCGACACGCGCGCGCCGGAGGTGCGCATCCACGCCTTCCTCGATGCCACGCAGTTCACGCTCTACCTCGACACTTCGGGCGAACCACTGTTCAAGCGCGGCGCGCGCGCCGCCCAGGGCGAAGCCCCAATCAAGGAAAATCTCGCCGCCGGCATACTCAGGCTCGCCGAATGGCAGCCGGGAACGACGCTGCTCGACCCGATGTGCGGCGGCGGCACCTTCCTCGTCGAAGCGGCGCAAATCGCGCTCGACATCGCGCCGGGCATTGCCCGCGGCTTCGGCTTCGAAAGGCTGAAGGACTTCGACGCCGCGCTGTGGCAAAGGCTGCGCGCCGAGGCCGAGGCGCGGCGCAAGCCGCCAGTGCCCCTGCCGATCTACGGCAGCGAGCTCTACGGCGATACGCTCAAGCTCGCGCGCGCCAATCTGCAAGCCGCCGGCCTGGAAGACGCCGTGCAGCTCAAACAGGCGAATGCGCTGGAGATTTCCGCACCGGCCGGGACCGGCGTGCTGGTCACCAATCCGCCATATGGCGAGCGCATGGGCGAGCAGCAGGAACTGGCCGAGTTCTACCCTAAATTCGGCGATGCGCTGAAACAGAAATTCGCCGGCTGGAACTGCTACATCCTCAGCGCCGACATGAATCTGCCCAAGCTGATCAAGCTGCGGGTTTCCAGGCGCACGCCCCTGTTCAACGGCGCGCTCGAGTGCCGCCTGTTCGAGTACAAGATCGTGGCCGGCAGCATGCGCGGTCCCAAAACGCGGCCGGAGTGACGACCGCGGCGCGCTCGATGCGGCGCGGACCTAGCCGGCTGCGGTCTTGCGTGCCTTGACGGTCTTGGCGGCGGCTTTGACGGAAGTCTTGACCGCATTCTTGACGGTGGTCTTCACGCTTGCCCTGGCCGCTCTGGCCGCAGGTTTGATGACACCGGCCTTGGCCTCTGCGGGCTCGACCGTCGTCTTGCCCGGCTTCGCCGCCCGCGGCGCAAATTCGAAACCGACTTTGCCGTCTGCGCCGCGTACCAGAAAGGCCGAGAACGGGCGGCCTTTCTTGGAAATGAAGCGGTGCAGCAGGTCGGTCCTGCCCGTGGCGAGCAGTTTTTGCATCTGCTCGCGCTCGATCGGCCGCTGCAGGATAATGCGGCCGGAGCGGAAGTCGCAGCTTTTTTCCGGGCCCAGGCTTTTCTCGCACACATAGGCCATCGCCTGCTCGAACACCCGCGCTGCGCACTTCGGACAGGAGCCGAGCGGCTCCAGTCCGGAGAAATCCGGCACCTCGTCGGAGCCGTTGCCCGACTGCCCGAAATCGAATTCGGCCTTGAATTCGGCGGACAAACGCACCACCGCGGCGAACGGTTTTCCCATGCGGCTGCGAAAGCCCTGCAACGGACCGATCGTCTGCTTGGTGATCAATTCCTCGATTTCCTCCGGCGCGAACTCGCGGCTGGAAACGACCTTCCAGATGTTGAATTCGCAGGCCTGGCACTGGAATTTACGGTAGTTCTCCTGCACCGTACCGCCGCATTTCGGGCACGGCGCCTGCAGCGTGAGGAACGCGGTATCGGGAATGTCGCCGTTCTTGATCGCGGATACCAGCTCGTGCGTGGCCTCGACGATATGGTCCATGAATTCGCCGCGACCGAGTTCGCCATGCTCCATTTGTTTCAGCTTGAATTCCCAGTTGCCGGTGAGCTCGGGCGAAGCAAGCTCGGTGATGCCGAACTGGCGCAGCGCGAACATGAGCGAGAATGCCTTCGGCGTAGGCACCAGTTCGCGCCCGTTGCGATGCACGTAGTCTTCGAAAATGAGGCCCTCGATCACCGCGGCGCGGGTGGCCGGCGTGCCCAGGCCTTTCGCGCTCATCGCCGCGCGCAGTTCTTCGTCCTCGACCAGCTTGCCTGCGCCCTCCATGGCCGAGAGCAGCGTCGCCTCGGAGAAGCGCGCCGGCGGCCTGGTCTGGTTGGCCTTGACCTCGACCTCCGTCGTCGTCACTTTCTCGTCATCCCTGATCGCGACCATCAGCGCGTCGTCTTTTTCGACGTCGCGGCCGTAGATCGCAAGCCAGCCCGGCTTCGCCATCACCCGGCCCTCGCTCTTGAAAGGTTCGCCTTCGACGCGGGTGATGCGTGTGGTGACCAGGAACTCGGCCGCGGGGAAGAACACCGCGAGGAAGCGTTTCACCACCATATCGTAGAGCTTGCCTTCGGCATCGGACAGATTGCCCGGCGCCTGCAGCGTGGGAATGATGGCGAAGTGGTCGGAGATCTTGGCATTGTCGAAAATGCGCTTGCTTGGCTTGATCCAGCTTTCTTTCAGCACCTGGCGCGCGAACGGCGCATAAGCCGCGACGCTCTCGCTCATGTCCTTGCCTTTGGCCTTGCCAGCGAGCATTTCCATGGTCGATTTGACCGTGGGCAGGTAATCCTCGGGCAGCGCGCGCGCGTCGGTGCGCGGGTAAGTCAACACTTTGTGCTTTTCGTACAAAGCCTGTGCCAGAGAAAGCGTGGTGCGAGCGGAGAAGCCGAAGCGCCCGTTGGCTTCGCGCTGCAGGCTGGTCAGATCGAACAGCAGCGGCGATATCTGCGTGGTCGGCTTGGCTTCCTCGGTGGCGATGCCCGGCTTGCCCTCGCATTTCTTGCGCAAGGCCTCGGCGCGCGCCGCATTCCACAGGCGCTCGGGCTTGGCCTCGGCATCTTCTTCCCTTGCCGCCTTGGCGAACTTCTCGTCGAACCAGCGCCCGCTGTAGCTGCCTGCGGCGGCGGCGAAACTGGCGTGCACTTCCCAGTAGTCGCGCGATACGAACTTGCGAATGCGATCCTCGCGTTCGACCAGTATGGCCAGCGTCGGCGTCTGCACCCGGCCCACGGTGGTCTTGTAGAATCCGCCCTCCTTGGAATTGAACGCGGTCATCGCGCGCGTGCCGTTGATGCCCACCAGCCAGTCGGACTCCGAACGGCACACGGCCGCATCTGCGAGGGGCAGCATCGACTTGTCCGTGCGCAGGCCGTCGAAGCCGTCGCGGATCGAGCCCTGGGTCATCGATTGCAGCCACAGCCGCTGGATCGGTTTCTTGTTGCCGGCGTGCTGCATGATGTAGCGGAAAATCAACTCGCCTTCACGTCCCGCGTCGCAGGCGTTGATGACGCCGGTGACGTCCTTGCGCTTCAACAGCCTCAGCAGCACCTTGAGCCGGTCCTCGGTCCGCTCGATCGGCTTCAGATCGAAATGCGGCGGGATCACCGGCAGATTCGCGAACGACCACTTGCCGCGCTTCGCCTCGACGCCCTCAGGCGCCACGAGTTCGAGCAAATGGCCGATCGCCGACGACAGCACGTACTCGTCGTTCTCGAAATAATCGCCATGCCGGGTGAAGCCGCCCAGTGCGCGCGCGATGTCGTTCGCGACTGAAGGCTTTTCGGCGATGATGAGTTTTTTGGTCATAGTGTGGTCTGACTTGCGCACGCAGACTCAATCAATACTGGTCCGCACCCCGCAGCAAGCCGCAGCATGATAAGTGCAAACCGGATGGAGAAGCAAGAAGACACGGCAAGGCGCCGTGACAAACTTCCGCGAAACAGGGACTTAATCGGCCGCGAATGCGCTAATGCATGAGCAATTGCGCGCGATCGGAGAGCAGTTCTTCCAGGATGAGCGAATCGATCGAATGCTGCTGGCTCCACAGAACCATCAGCACGATCACCTTCAGTTTCTCGATGCTGACGCTGTCTTCGGACAGCGCCATGGCACGCTCGATGATGATCTCGCGCAGCAGCGGCGTCAGCACCTTCGCACCCTCGAGGAAGGCGAGGAAACCACGCCCTTCGACACCCAGTTTGGCGGCCTCCACTTCGGCATAACCGCGAAACGCGGTGCTTTCGACGAGCGAATCCGGAAGCGTGCTGCCCTCGGCGACGCTAAGCCCCTGCAGCCAGGCGAGCGCGTCGCTGATGTCCTCGTGCTCGAAGCCGGCGGCGGTCAGCTTGCGCGCCAGCGCGTCTTGATCGGGATAAATGTCGGTCTGGTAATAGTTCTCGAACAGATATACGAGTATGTCAAACATTCTTGCAGGCTGCCCCTTGGGGAAATACGGTATGGAGTGCGTCGTGGGGAGCGGGTAACGCCGGTCCGGGCGGGAACAATGCGCTGCGGGTACTGATGACCATCAATACTGCCGCTCCTGATAGCCGGGATACCTCAATCGGAGCCCCCTTGGAAGGTTCTCTGATACAGCCCGCCGGGCACGCTCGCGACCTTGCCCTCGAGCTCAAGTTGCAACAGCATGGCCGATACCGCGTCCGCCGTCAAGCCGCTTCGCGCGCACAGCGTGTCGATGTCGCAGGGGTCGTAGCCGAGGTGCGCGAGCAGGCCGGTGCGTGTCGGATCCTCGGCCGCCGGCGGCGCGCCGAGACCTTGCATTCCCAGTTCCTGCAGCAGGTCTTGGACGTTTTCCACCAGCTTTGCGCCTTGCTTGATGAGCGCGTGGCAGCCCTTCGCGTGCGGCGAATGTATCGATCCCGGAATGGCGAACACTTCGCGTCCCTGGTCGGCGGCGAGCCGGGCCGTGATGAGCGAGCCCGAAGCGAGCGCTGCCTCCACGACCAGGCAGCCGCGCGCAAGCCCGGAGATGACGCGGTTGCGCCGCGGAAAATTGCTGCCATGCGGCGGCGTACCCAGCGCGAATTCGCTGACGATGAGTCCCTCGTGCGCGATGCGCTCGCCCAGTTCCCGGTTGCGGTGCGGATAGAGAATGTCGGCGCCGGTGCCCAGCACCGCGATGGTGGAACCTGCCGCATCGAGCCCGCCGCGGTGCGCCGCGGCGTCTATGCCCAGCGCGAGGCCGCTGATGATGGTGAGGCCGGCGGCGCTGAAAGCGCGCGCGAACTGTTCCGCGTTGCTTATTCCCTGCGGCGTGGCGTTGCGGCTGCCGACCACGGCCAGGCCCGGCCGCGCGAGCAACGCGCGCCGTCCGCGCAGGTACAGCAGTGCTGGCGGATCCGGGGTTTCGAGCAGCGCCTGCGGATAATCGCCGTCTGCCAGGGTGATGACCGCATTGCCTTCTGCGGCTGCCCATTCGACAGTCGCATCGACGGCGGCGGAATCGACATCGGAAAGCATGCGGGCGGCAATTTCCGCGGAAACGACGCCTGCGAGCGCCCCGCGGCCGGCATCCAGGACTTGCTGCGGCAGGCCGAACTCGGCAAGGAGCTTCCTCAGGCCGTGGCCGCCCAGCCCCGGTACCAGGCTGAGCCTGATCCACGCAGCGAGTTCAGCATCGCGCCGCATCGCGTGCCTTCGGCCAAATCGGAAAATTCAAAAGGGAGAGCGTCCCCCTTCGCCGCACTTTCAGGGAGTGGTGACCATGTCGCCGATAAGCACCGAGCGGCTCGCCGACATCACCAAGGCATAGGAAACCCGATCGAAGGTGCGGAATACGAAGACGAGGCCGTAACGCTCGTCCGGCAGCTTGGTGGTCTCGACCGCGTCGGCGCCGAACCATTTGCGACTGGGCGTCCTCTCGACATTGGCGCGGCCCAGGCGCAGGAGCGCAAGCACATGGCCGGGCTCGAGTCCGTCGCTCGTGCCCTTGTTGAGCGAAACCACGTTTTGCGGACCGGTCTCGCCCAATCCGCCGCGGGTGCCGATGACGCGTCCCTGGACCGACGCCTTGGGCGCGTGCGGCGCATAACTGCCGAGCGTGAGCGGTCCGGCGGCGACCAGCCGGTCGCCTTTGCCAATCTCCTGCTGGGCGGCGAAGATGCGTATGGTCGCAGGATCGCCGGCCTTGGTCACCTTGCTGTCGCCGAGAAACACGGCTTCGTAACCGAGCGTCGTGCGGCTGTCGGGGTCGACGAGCGGTTTGCCCGGGCGATAGATCTGCCACAGACTGTCGACCTTTGCGTCCTTGATGCCGCTGACGTAGGCGAGGTCACCGGAGCCCAGAAAGACGCGGTCCGCCTGGGCGGAGATGATGCGCGGCGCCCGGTCCAGACCGTCGGGCTCAATCACCAGCGGCCGCGACAGGAACGGTTCGATCACCCTGGGTGGAATGCTGGGAATGGCCTGCCGGCTCGTGTCTTCGGAACGCACGCGCGGCAACAGGCGCACCGTATCCCCCATCTGGGGATCCGGCTGCTGCGCGGCGCGCACGAGCACGATGACATCCCCCGGGTAAATCGAGTGCGGGTTCTTGATCTGGTCCTGATTCAGCTTCCATATTTCCGGCCAGCGCCAGGGATCCTTGAGAAGCTTCGCGGCGATGCCCCAGAGCGTGTCACCCGGCACGACGACGTAACGATCGGGCGCATTGTCCTGCAGCCTGGCGTCCGATCGCTGCTGAGCCATGAGGGGAGTGGCCGCCAACGCCGCGACGAGCACGGCGGATATGATAGACTTGTGCATAAAAGCCTCGAATCTGTCTAAATAGAGGGCTGAATCGTATGAAGTCTAGCACGCCTTTTTACAGACTTCATTAAATTTAGCACCTAATCCGTTCAATTAGCAAGTTTTTATGTCTCGCCTTCACATCCTGCGCTATCCCGACGCGCGTTTGCACAAGATTGCCGCGCCGGTGGAGCAGGTGAATGAAAGCATTCGTACCCTGGTCGCGGACATGGCGGAAACCATGTACGCCGCGCCGGGCGTGGGCCTGGCCGCCACACAGGTGGATGTGCACAAACAGGTGATCGTAATCGACGCGTCGGAAACGCGCGATCAATTGCTGACGCTGATCAATCCGGAAATCCTCGCCGCCGCCGGGGTGGCCGATTGCGAAGAGGGATGCCTGTCGGTACCCGGGATTTACGAGAAGATCGCGCGCGCCGAGTATATCGCCGTGCGCGCGCTGGGGCTGGACGGCCAGACGTTCACCAGGGAAGCCGAAGGCCTGCTCGCCGTCTGCATCCAGCATGAGATGGACCACCTGAAGGGCAGGGTGTTCGTCGAATACCTGTCGCGCCTGAAACAGACCCGCATCCGCGCCAAGATGCAGAAACAGCAGCGCCAGAGCGCCTAGTATTCCGCCTGATTCCGCCTGACAGGCTTCCCCAATGCGCCTCATTTTTGCCGGCACCCCAGAGTTCGCCGCGCGCGCGCTGGCGGCGCTCGTGCATGCGGAGCATGAGATCGCGCTGGTGCTTACCCAACCCGACAGGCCGGCGGGCCGGGGACTGAGACTTGTGCCCAGCGCGGTTAAGACGCTGGCGCAGGAATACGGTCTCGAACTGAATCAACCCTCCAGTTTGAAAAGCGCGGAGACCCTGGAACGCCTGCGCACGCTCGGCGCCGACGCCATGGTGGTCGCAGCCTACGGCTTGATTCTGCCCGAATCGGTGCTTGCCCTGCCCCGGCTGGGCGCAATCAATATCCACGCCTCGCTGCTGCCGCGCTGGCGTGGTGCCGCGCCGATTCAACGCGCCCTCCTCGCCGGCGACGCGCTCACCGGCGTATCCATCATGCAGATGGACCGGGGCCTGGATACCGGTCCGGTGCTCGCCGCCGAGCCGGTGGCGATCGAGGCGGAGGACACCAGCGCGAGCCTGCACGACAAGCTGGCCGGAATCGGCGCGCGCCTGATTGTAACCGCGCTGTCCCAACTCGAGCGCGGCCAGTCGCGCGCTCAGCCCCAGGCGCAATCCGGCGCAAGCTATGCCGAAAAGATCGCCAAGGCGGAAGCCGAGATCGACTGGAGCGAGGCCGCTGCGGTGATCGAGCGCAAGGTGCGCGCCTTCAATCCCCTGCCCGGCGCCGCCACGATGATAAAAGGTGCCGGACTGAAAATCTGGCGCGCCGGACTTAGCGCAGCCGAGGGCGCGCCGGGGACGGTGCTCGAGGCCGAGGCAAAGGGCATCGTCGTCGCCTGCGGCAGCGGCTCGTTGCGTGTGCTGGAGTTGCAGCGTGCCGGCGGCAAACGACTGCCGGCGGGACCGTTCCTCGCCGGCTTTCCCCTCGCCTGCGGCGAGCGGCTTGAATTTTCCGCGAAAACCACCATCTAAGAGCCTCAACAGGCAACGTTACAAGGAAACCCGGGATGTTCGGAAACTGGCTCAAGACCACTATCCTGATGGCCGGCATCATGGCGCTGTTCGGCGTCGTCGGTGCCGCGTTCGGCGGCGCCAACGGCATGCTGCTCGCGCTCGCATTCGGGGGCGCGATGAATCTGTTCGCCTACTGGTTCTCCGACGCGATGGTGCTGCGCATGTACAACGCGCGGGAAGTCGACGCGGCGAGCGCGCCGCAGTTCTACCGCGTGGTGCAGGAATTGTCGCAGCGCGCCGGGCTGCCCATGCCGCGTGTCTATCTGATCGACGAAGCCCAGCCCAATGCCTTTGCCACCGGACGCAATCCCGGGCATGCGGCAGTGGCCGCGACCACCGGCATCCTGCAGCTATTGTCGGCGCGCGAGCTGCGCGGCGTGATGGCGCATGAACTGGCACATGTGCGGCATCGCGACATCCTGATCTCGACCATCGCCGCCACCGTGGCGGGCGCGATCTCCTCCATCGCCCAGTTCGGCTTCCTGTTCGGCGGACGCGGGGATGGCGAGCGGCCCAATCCGATCATGGCGCTGATCGTGATGATCCTGGCGCCGATCGCGGCCATGCTGATCCAGATGGCGATTTCGCGCGCGCGCGAATTCGAGGCAGATCGCGGCGGCGCCGAGATCTGCGCCGACCCCAACGCGCTCGCCGATGCGCTGGCGAAAATGGAGCGCTACGCCAAAGGCCTGCCGCTGGACGCCGCCGAAGCGCATCCGGCGACGGCGCAGATGATGATCATCAACCCGCTTGCCGGCGGCGGCGTGCAAAGCCTGTTCAGCACGCACCCGGCTACCGACGAGCGCATTGCTCGCCTGCGCGCGATGGCCTGAATCGCGAGGCCCGTTCTCTCCGGCTCCCGCCCGGTGTAGGATGCGGGCTTCGTCCATTACCACTCCGGCGCCGCGGCCTTCGCGGCTGCAGCCTCGTTCCTTTGTCCAGATCAGCCAATCTCGAACTAGCGCTGTGTGCCGCCGCCGACGCCATCGCGCAGGTGCGCGCCGGCCGCAGCCTGTCGGATGCGCTCGCCACCCTGGATCCCGGCTCCAGCCTGCGCGCGGCGGTGCAGGATCTGGCTTACGGCACGCTGCGCCATCTGGGCCTGCTCGACGCCCTCCTCGCCGAATTGCTGCGCAAACCGGTCAAGCCGGCCTTGAATGCCTTGCTGCTCGCCGCACTGTACCAGTTGCGCGCGCGGCCGGCCAGCAGCCATACCACCGTGGACCAGGCGGTGCGCGCGGTGTCGCGCCTCGAACCCGCGGCCAAAGGACTTGCCAACGCCGTTCTGCGCACTTACCTGCGCGAATCGGACGCGCTCCTTGCGCGCTGCGACTCCGACACCGCCCACTACTCCTACCCGCAATGGTGGATAGACCGCGTGCGCGCGGCCTGGCCGCAATCCTGGGAGTCGATCCTCAATGCCGGCAATCTGCATCCGCCCATGACCTTGCGCGTCAACCGGCGCCGCCTCGCAACCGCGCAGTATCTGGCCAAGCTGGGCGAGCGCGGCATCAAAGGCGAGCGCGTCGGCGCGCAGGCGATACTGCTCGAACGCCCTGTGCCGATCGAGTCCCTTCCCGGTTTCGGCGCGGGCGAAGTTTCGGTGCAGGATGCCGGCGCCCAGCTCGCGGCTCCCCTGCTCGATGTCCGCCCCGGCATGCGGGTGCTCGATGCCTGCGCAGCCCCAGGCGGCAAGACCGGGCATATCCTGGAGCTTGCCGATTGTGCGCTCACGGCTCTGGACAGCGACCCGGCGCGTGCGCCCCGGATCAGCGACAACCTGGCGCGGCTGGGCTTTTCCGCGCGCATCGTCTGCGCCGACTGCGCCTCGCCTGCGGGATGGTCGGACGGCGGGCTGTTCGAGCGCATCCTGCTCGACGCACCCTGCACCGCCTCCGGCGCGGTCAAGCGCCACCCCGACATCAAATGGCTGCGCCGCGAAAGCGACATCGCGCAGCTCGCCGCGATCCAGGGCCGGATGCTGGATGCGCTGTGGCAACAGTTGGCCCCGGGTGGTAAATTGCTGTATGCGACGTGCTCGATGTTCCCTCAGGAAAACGCACAGACGGTCGAGTCCTTCCTGGCGCGCAGCGATGGAGCCCGCCGCCTGCGGCTGGCCGAACCGGAGGAGGGGCAGCTCCTACCCGATGCACGGCACGACGGCTTCTTCTATGCGCTGCTGGAAAAACAGTAGAACATGAGCCTGCGGCTGCTCGTTACGCTGCTGCTCGCGCTCGCGCTCGGCTGGGGTGCGGCGTCGCGCGCGAGCAATATTGAAATCAGTCGCATCGCGATCGAGGGCGTCGACGAGGGCTACGCCCTGGATGCCGATTTCCGCATCGAACTCAACCCCCGGCTCGAGGACGCCATCGACAAGGGGGTGGCGCTGTACTTTCAGGTCGAATTCGAGCTGACGCGCAAGCGCTGGTACTGGTTCGACGACAGCGTCAGGCGGCAACTGATGCTACGCCTGTCCTACCACGCGCTTACACGCCAATACCGGATTTCCAGCGGCGCGCTGTATCAAAGTTTTTCCGCGCTGCCCGACGCGCTGCGGGTGTTGTCGCGGGTGCGCTCCTGGCAGGTGCTGGAACGCACGGAGGTGGGCGCCGGCACGGACTACGAGGCCGGACTGCGCATGCGCCTGGACGTGACGCAGCTGCCCAAACCGTTCCAGGTGAATGCGCTAACCAGCCGGGAATGGAATCTCGCCTCCGAATGGCGGCGCTGGCCGTTCAGGGTCAGGGCGCCGGTGACGGAGAAAGCGCCGCAATGAAATACGTGCTCATATCCGGCGTGGCGCTGGGCGCGATCCTGCTGTTCCTGCTGGCGGCGGCGAGCGGCAACACCGCGCTGTTCTCCCGCCACTATGCGTTGCTGCTCGGCCTGAACGCCGCGCTGGCCGCGGCGCTGCTGGCGCTGATCGGCTATCAGCTGTGGGTGCTCACCGCCAAGCTGCGCGCGCGCGTGTTCGGCTCGCGCCTGACGCTGCGCTTCCTGCTCATGTTTCTGCCTATGGTGATCGTGCCCGGAGGACTGGTGTACGTGGTGTCGCTGCAGTTCATGGCAAAAAGCATCGAATCCTGGTTCGACGTGCGCGTCGACAACGCGCTCGAAGGCGGGCTCAACCTCGGCCGCACCGCGCTCGATCTGCTGCTCACGGAACTCCACGACAAGGCGCGCCGCATGGCGCTCGAGCTTTCCGACAAGACGCCGGCGCAGCAGATCGTGCTGCTCAACCGGCTGCGCGATCAGGCGGGCGTCGACGATGCGCTGCTGCTGTCCTCCGGCGGCAAGGTCATCGCCAGCGCAAGCAAGGGCGTCGGCAAGCTGCTCCCCGACCTGCCCAACGGCGCGATCCAGCGCCAGGCGCGACAAAACCGCGGTTACTCCGCGCTTGAAGGCGCGCCGGACAGGAGGTTGAGCCTGCGCGTGCTGGTTCCGGTGGCGACGTTCAGCATCGCCGAGGACGAGCGTCTGCTGCAACTGCTGCAGCCGGTGCCGCCGACGCTGGCGCGCGACGCCGAGGCGGTGCAGGGGGTATACCGCGACTACAAGGAGTTGTCGCTGTCGCGCCAAGGCCTGAAGGAGATCTACATCCTGACCCTCACGCTGACGCTGCTGCTGACGCTATTCTCCGCCACCGCTCTGGCCTTCCTGCTCTCCTCGCGCCTGTCGGAACCCCTGGCGCTGCTCGCCGCGGGCACCCAGGCAGTGGCCCGGGGGGACTACAGCCGCCGCGCGCAAGTCACCAGCAGCGATGAACTGGGTATTCTCACCCAATCGTTCAACAGCATGACCGAGCAACTGGACGATGCGCGCAGCGTGGCCGAATCGCGCCGCGCCGAGCTCGAAACGGCCAAGGCTTATCTGGAGAATATCCTTGCCAATCTTTCTGCCGGTGTGCTCGTATTGGACGAACAGTTGCGCCTGGGCACCGTGAATCACGGGGCCAGCGCCATCCTGCAGGAAACCTTCGAAGGTCTGAAGGGCCAGGCCCTCGCCGACTGGCCGCGGCTGCAGCCGCTGGCGCGCGCCATCGTCGAAGGCTTCAAGCAGCAGGACACCGACACCTGGCAACAGCAGCTGGAACTCGCCGAACGCACGCTGCTTGCGCGCGGGTCGGTTCTGCCGCGCGCGAGCGGCGGCGGCTACGTGGTGGTCTTCGACGACGTCACCCAGCTGATCCAGGCACAGCGGGCTACCGCCTGGGCCGAAGTGGCGCGGCGACTGGCGCACGAAATCAAAAATCCGCTCACGCCGATTCAGCTCTCCGCCGAACGCCTGCAGGCGAAACTCGCAACCAAGCTCGCGCCCGAGGATGCGGCCACGCTCAACCGCGCCACCGAGACCATCATCAATCAGGTCGCGGCCATGAAGGGGATGGTGGACGATTTTGGCGAATATGCGCGCACGCCGGCGCCAAACCTGCAGGCACTCGACCTGAACGCGCTGGTGCGCGAGGTGCTGGGCCTGTACGAGCATACCGCCCTGGTGCGGTTTACTTTGCAGGAGGGGCTGTCGCGGGTAAACGGCGATCCGATGCAACTGCGCCAGGTGATACACAATCTGCTGCAGAACGCCCAGGACGCCCTCGCCGGCAGCGCCGGCCCGCGCATCGAGGTCGAGACGGAGCGTGCGGGCAATTTCGTCTGCCTCAGGGTCAGCGATAATGGCTGCGGCTTTCCCGAGGCCATCATGACGCGCGTGTTCGAGCCTTATGTGACCACCAAGCCGCGGGGCACCGGGCTGGGCCTGGCGATCGTGAAAAAGATCATCGACGAACACAAGGGCGCGATCAGAGTGGAAAACCTGCCCGGGCGCGGCGCCAGCGTCAGCATCACGCTGCCGCTGCAGCGCGAATCGGCGAAGGCGGCCTGATGTCGCAAATCCTGGTCGTCGACGACGAAATCGGCATCCGCGAGCTGCTGTCGGAGATTCTCGCCGATGAAGGTCACACGGTGCGGCTCGCGGAAAACGCGGCGCGCGCGCGCGCGCTGCGCGGCGCCGAGCGCCCCGACCTGGTGCTGCTCGACATCTGGATGCCCGATACCGACGGCATCACCCTGCTCAAGGAATGGGCGGCGAGCGGCCAGCTCACCATGCCGGTGGTGATGATGTCCGGACACGGAACCATCGAAACCGCGGTGGAGGCCACGCGCATCGGAGCGATCGATTTCCTGGAAAAGCCGATCGCCCTGCAAAAATTGCTCGCCACGGTGAAACGCGCGCTGAGGAACGCAGGCGGCCAGGCGCAGACCGGGCTCACGCTGCTCAGCCTGGGCCGCTCCGCCGTGCTGGCCGACCTGCGCAAGCGCCTGGCGCAGATCGCCGCCATGTCCATGCCGGTATTGTTGCGCGGCGAGCCGGGTGTCATGCCGGAACTGTTCGCGCGCTACCTGCACCAACCCAATACCCCCTGGGTCGTGGCGGGCGCGGCACTGGCCGACGCGCCGCAGGAGCTGCTCGCGCAGGCCGCCAACGGCCTGGTCTTCGTCGAGGAACTGGCGGCACTCACCCGGGCGCAGCAAAAGAATCTGGCTTTCATTTTGGGCAAGCAGGAAAAAACAAGAACGCGCATTGTTTCCTTTACCTCCGAGGAACCGGCGCGCCTCGCGGGAGAGCTCGGTTTCGACGCCACCCTGCTCGCGCGCCTGTCCGAGCTTTCGTTGACCCTCCCGGCGCTGCGCGAGCACGCCGAAGACATCCCCGACGTCGCCGCCATCCTGCTGGCGCAACTGGTGGAATCCCGGCATTGCCCGCCGCGGCATTTTTCCACCGCCGCCCTCAACACCCTGCGCCAGTTTCATTGGCCGCGCAATCTGGAAGACCTGCAGGGCGCGGTGAAGAATCTGGCGCTCACGGCGCTGGAAGAGGAAATCGGCGCGGCCGACGTGGAACGGGTGTCGGCGCAGTTCCATACCCCGGCCGGCACGCAGGTGGCGCTGCCGCTCGAACTGCCGCTGCGCGAAGCGCGTGAAGCGTTCGAGCGGGCCTACTTCGAACAATTGCTGGCCCGCGAAGCCGGCTCCATCGCGCGCGTGGCCGAGAAAAGCGGCGTGGAGCGGACCCACCTGTACCGCAAGCTCAAGGCGCTGGGAATCACAACCGGCAGGAAGGAAGAGTAGCCATAGGTTCTGCGCCGCAGCAAAAAGGCATAAAATGCGCTGCATCCAGCACCTATCGTCCGCGTGCACATAGAAATGTCGCGTGCGTCGCCAGCGGGACTCAGGGGAGTCAATTTGAAAATCATCATTCTCGGCGCAGGCCAGGTCGGCACCAGCGTGGCCGAAAGCCTGGTTTCCGAAGCCAACGACATCACCGTGGTGGATGTCGACGGCGCGCGGTTGCGCCTGTTGCAGGACCGGCTCGATCTGCGCACCGTCACCGGCAGCGCGGCGCATCCTTCGGTCCTGAAGAGCGCCGGCATCGAAGACGCCGACATGCTGATCGCCGTAACGCAAAGCGATGAAACCAACCTGGTCGCCTGCAAGATCGCGGCGCACCAGTACAACGTGCCGACCCGCATCGCGCGCGTGCGCGCCCCCGAATACCTGGCCAACGAGCAGCTGTTCGCCCCCAACTGTTTCGCCGTCGACTACGCCATCTGCCCGGAACAGCTGATCACCGAATACCTGGTCAAGCTGGTCCAGTTTCCCGAAGCGCTGCAGGTGCTCGAGTTCGCCGACGGCCGCGTGAGCCTGGTGGCGGTGCGCGCCTTCGAGGGCGGACCGCTTGTCGGTCACCAACTGCAGGACATCCGCAAGCACATGCCCAATGTCGACGTGCGCCTCGCCGCCATTTTCCGCGACGACCGGTCGATCGTGCCCGAGGGCGGCACCGTGGTCGAGGCGGGCGACGAGGTGTTCTGCCTCGCCGCCAGCCAGAATATCCGCAAGGTGATGCAGGAGTTGCGCCGCCAGGACAAGCCGGTGCGCCGCGTCATGATCGCCGGCGGCGGCAACATCGGCCTGAGGCTGGCGCGCGCGCTGGAGCGCGACTACACGGTGAAGATCGTCGATCACAACAAGCGCCGCTGCGAGGAGCTGTCCACGCGGCTCGATACGGCGCTGGTGCTGCAGGGGGACGTCACCGACGAGTCGCTGCTCGAAGCCGAGAACGTCGAGGAGATGGACCTGTTCGTGGCCGTCACCAATGACGACGAGAACAACATCATGAGCTGCCTGCTCGCGAAGCGGATGGGCGCGCGCCGCGTGGTGGCGCTGATCAACCGGCGCTCGTACGTGGATCTGCTGCAGTCGGGGCAGATCGACATCGCCATCTCCCCGGCACAGGCAACCATAGGCTCGCTGCTGGCACACGTGCGCCGCGGCGACATCACCGAAGTACACTCGCTGCGCCGCGGCGCGGCCGAGGCCCTCGAGGCGGTGGTCCACGGCGACGCGGCATCCTGCCACATGGTGGGGCGGCGCATCGAGGAAATCGAGCTGCCCAAGGGCACCACCATCGCCGCCCTGGTGCGCGGCGCCGAAGTGCTGATGGCTCACCATGATCTGGTGATCCAGGCCGGAGACCACGCAATTGTCTTCGTCACCAACAAGAAGATGTTGCCCAAAGTGGAAAAGTTGTTCCAGGTCAGCGCCGGCTTTCTCTGATCCGGTCAGGCGCCATTCATGGTCCGAATCCTTGCCGTCCTAAACGTGCTGAGCGTGGTCATCATGATCTTCGCGCTGTGCATGCTCTTTCCCTTGCTCTGCTCTTTTTTCATCGGCGACAACGCCCAAACCGCTTACGACGAAGCGATTCTGTTGACAGCGGCAGCCGGAGGGGTGCTATGGGTACTGACGAAGACGCAGCGACGCGAACTGCAGCCGCGCGACGGCTTTCTGCTGGTCGCGCTGGTCTATACCGTACTACCGGCTTTCGCCACCCTGCCGCTGCTGTTCTACCTGCCAGAACTGTCCGTCACCGATGCCTACTTTGAAGCCGTTTCCGGGCTCACCGCCAGCGGCGGGACGGTGCTGTCCGGATTGGACCAACTGGCGCCCTCGATCAACATCTGGCGCACCTTCCTCATCTGGCTTGGCGGCATGGGGGTGATCGTGCTGGCCGTGGCCATCCTGCCGCTCCTCGGTGTGGGCGGCAGCCAGCTGTACAAGGCCGAGACACCGGGGCCGATGAAGGACACCAAGCTGACGCCGCGCATCGCCGAGACGGCCAAGGGGCTGTGGCTGGTTTATGTGAGCATCACCGCCGCCTGCCTCCTGTGCTATCGCATCGCCGGCATGAACTGGCTGGACGCCATGATGCATGCGTTCTCGACCATGGGGCTGGGCGGTTTTTCCTCCCACGACGCGAGCTTCGGCCACTGGAATTCCCCCGCGATCGAGGCGGTGGCGATCTATTTCATGTTGTTGGCGGGCATCAATTTCGGCTCGCACTTTCTCGCCTGGCGGCGCTGGAGCTTCGCCCCTTACGCGCGCGACCCCGAGGTCGGGCTGTACCTGCTGGTAGTCATCGGCAGCGTGTTCGGCATCGCCTATTTCCTGCTCGCGAACCAGACCTATCCCGGCTTCTGGACCGCGCTGCGATTTGCCGCATTCAACGTCGTTTCCATCGCCACCACCACCGGATATTCCAACACCGATTACAACCTGTGGCCGATTTTCGCGCCGCTATGGATGCTGTTTCTGTGCGGCTTCAGCACCTGTTCAGGTTCTACCGGGGGCGGCATCAAAATGATCCGCGCCGAACTGATGGCACGCCAGGCGGTGCGCGAAATGACGCGCATCATCCATCCGCGCGCGCTGGTACCGGTGAAGCTCGCCGGCGTGCCGGTCGAGAACAACATCATTTTCGCCGTGCTCGCCTTCGTTCTGGTCTACGTGGCTTCCTTCGTTGCCATGACCATGCTGCTCGCCGCATCGGGCCTGGACCTCATCACCGCGTTCTCTGCGGTCATCACCAGCCTCAACAACACCGGCCCCGGCCTAAATAAGGTGGGACCGGCAGCGACTTTCGCGTCCCTGAACGACTTCCAGACCTGGATCTGCACCATCGCGATGCTGCTCGGGCGGCTGGAACTGTTCACCCTGCTGGTGGTGTTCACACCCGGATTCTGGCGCAAGTGAGCGCGGCCGCAACGCAAGAGACGAAGGCGCGCCTTCTCCCCCGCCTACCTATGCGCTTCCGATCACGGATCGATATGGTCAAGCGGGCTCAACACCCCTCGCCCGCCGCGATTGAGCACGTGCGCCTTTGCCATCGCGCACCGTGATCTCGCGGCGCTCGAAATCGACATCCTTGACGCGCAGGCGCAATCCCTCCAGCAAGCGCATGCCCGAGCTGTACAGGAGACTGACAACCAGCCAGCGCGTACCTTCCAGTTGCGCGAGCAGCGCACGCACCTCGTTCTCCGTCAGCACAACCGGAAGGTGCTTCGGCCGCTTTGCGCGCACCACCCCGTCCATCCACGGCAGCTCAAACTGCAGCACCTCGCGATACAGGAACAACAACGCCGACAATGCCTGATTCTGAGTCGAAGCCGCAACACGACCGACGGTGGCGAGGTGCGACAGGAATACCTCAACCTGCGGGCCGCCCATCTCCCGCGGATGTCTCTTGCCGTGAAAGAAGATGAAGCGGCTAATCCACTGCAGATACGCGTCTTCCGTGCGCACGCTGTAGTGCTTCACGCGCAATCGGTCGCGCACCTGGTCGAGCAAACGTGGTCCGGACATGGCGCCCTCCAGTGGTTCCGATACTGGATGAACGTACAGGTGCCTATCCCGGTTGACGCAGTTGAGGAATCAAGGGGTTGAGCGTAGTCTGTGGGTGCTCGGCCCCGCTATTGGGGTCTTATAAGGCCCCATTTAAGGGGCCGACTTCTTGTTGGGTGGCAAAATTGGAAACGGGCGTAGAATGGATGCAAGCATCGAGGTGACACATGCAATTTTCGATCGAACACGAACGCGAAGAAGACGGACGATGGCTTGCCGAAGTTCCCGAGCTCCCCGGTGTTCTCGCCTATGGCGCCACTTCCGACGAGGCAATGGCGAAGGCAGAAGTGCTCGCTCTTCGCGTTCTTGCCGAACGCCTCGAGAACAATGAGGCCGGACCGCAACCCATCTCGATCGGGTTCGCGGCTGCATGACTTCTTGGCCATCGTCCAAGGCCAGACACGTACTTTCCGCGCTTTACCGAATTGGCTGGACGCTCAAACGGCAATCGGGTTCCCACAAGACGCTCTCTCGCGCCGGATGGCCCGATGTCGTCTTTGCCTTTCACGATGGCGAGACAATCGGTCCACGCATGCTTGCACGTATCGCAAAGCGCACTGGTTTGACGCCCGAGAACCTATGACTGTGGTGCCTTGCCACCCAACCACGCCGTCGAGGGCGACGTGCCGCAAGCGGCACGCGCCTCACGGCGGACGCTATACCCTATCGGGCACTGGCCGCACAAACGTGCTAATTTCATGTTTTTGGCGGAGGTAATCATGGGTGTATCCGTTAAGACTCTGGGCATTGATCGACTAAATGTCGAAGAAAGGCTCGTGCTCGTCGAAGAAATTTGGGCGAGCATCTGCGTCGATGCCAAGGCATTCCCTCTTACCGACCCGCAGCGCGCAGAGTTGGATCGCCGA
>Ga0172371_10002683_pt1 | contig 28046 bp, 20 predicted proteins | sample Lak12m_FD_114543 | JGI IMG/M metagenome (GOLD analysis project Ga0172371, IMG submission 114543) | Freshwater microbial communities from Kabuno Bay, South-Kivu, Congo - kab_022012_12m | ecosystem: Environmental > Aquatic > Freshwater > Lake | place: Democratic Republic of the Congo: South-Kivu...
ACAGGCTGATGGACGGTTTTTCAGCAGACTGTTAGCCCCGGACTATGGCGGATCGACCAGCGACAGCAGATCACGCGCGAACTCGCCGGCTCTGGAATCCCCGAGCATCGTGCGCGCAGCAGCCGCGTAGGGCTGCACGAAAGGTGCGTAGTCGGCGGCCTCGAAATCGCCGGCCCAACGCAGGCGCCCCGCTTCGAACTGCTCGGCGAGGTACTCCATGTCGTTCAGCGCCTCGTGTCTCACGCGAGCGTCGGCGCTGCGGTAGCCGGCGATCAGCCAGCCGGCTGCACGGATGTCGCCGCCGTCGCGCAGTGCGCGCAGCAACAACACCGCGCTGCGCGTATCGGCGGGTAACTCGGCCGTAGCCGCCTCGCCCACCGTCAGCGCCGCCATCCATCGACGCGCGGCCTGACGCCGACGCGCCAGCTGCGGCTCGATCGCGTCGGCCTGCGTCCCGCTTGGCTGAAAGACGACCACGCCGAGGCCACCGGCAACTTCCTCCAGCGCCATCACGTCGAAACGGCCGAGACGCGCGACCAGCCGGTAGCGGCTGGTCACGAACTCCCGAGTTTGCGCAAAGTACGCCGGCGCGCCGGTGAAGAACGTCCACCCGTCGTTGAGCGTCACCAGATAGCGCGGCGGATCAGCGCGCAGGCCGGCGAGCATCTCGGCCTCGGCGCCGTGATCGGGACGGCCCGGAAACCAGTAGTCGTGGTGCAGCGGGCTGGTGCGATCGGCAGCGAACAGAACTCCACTGGTTGCAGGGAACGCCCACACCGTCTCGTCGGCGGCGGTGTGGTTGCGCACGAACGCGGCGGTGCGCTCGAACGCCTCCAAGTCGTCCTCGGCACCGGCTTCGACGCATACCGGTAACAGCGGTGATCGCGACGCTGTAGCAGCGTCGCCGTTCACGAACACTTGCAGCGGACCCGGCAGAGTCAGACTCAGTTTGGCGGCGATCACGACAGTGCTCGCGACCAGCAACGCGCCGCGCACCACGCGCCGGCCGTCAGCCGGCCAACTTCCTTGCTCCCACCACCCGAGCACGCGGTCGAGCAGCACCACGCCGACCAGCAGCGACAGCGGCGCCGCGGTGATCTGGTGCATGAAGTCGCTGCGCGGGTAGAGTTGCAGATACATCGCGACGGCGCTCGCAACGACCACCGCCCACACGCGGCCTAGTCGCGACCCGCGTCCTTCGAGCGCAGCGCCGCACTGCAACCCGCGCTGGCCTGATTCCGAGCCGTATCGGATTGCCCGTTCGCCAAGTTCCCCACCCTGTTGCGATCCGCGTCCTTCGAGCGCAGCGCCGCACTGCAACCCGCGCTGGCCTGATTCCGAGCCGTATCGGATTGCCCGTTCGCCAAGTTCCCCGCCCTGTTGCGATCCGCGCGCTTCGGCAACGCCGCTGCGCCGCTGGCCGCGAGCAGCAAGCGCCCGGCGCACCAGCAGTGCGAGTCCGCCGAGATTGGCCATCGGCGTCAGCCAGAACAGCGCGTTCTCGGCCTGGAACAGCAGCGACGCGCGCATCCCCTCGGGCATCACCGCGTAACGCGCAACCACCCCTGCAACCACGCAGGTGGCGGCAACCGCAACAGCAAGCGCAAGCATCGGCGCTACGACCCGTCGGCGCACGAGGTGGCCGGCGCCGGCCACGCCGATCGCGGCGACGACCATCAGCGCCGCGTAGGGTTCGAGTGCCGGGTGCGCCTCGTAGTACAACGTCGCGTAGTCGGCGCCGATCAGCAGTACCTCGCGCAGGAACGTTTCGGTTCCGAGCAGCGAGCGGAAGTGCAGCATCCAGGCCGCGGTCGGAACCAAGAAGGCGCCGGCCAGCACCGACAGCGCAACCACGGTGCGGGTAGCGGAGCGGCGCGAGAGCGCATTCGAAAGCGCTCCGGCGTAGCACACCGCCAGCGCCAGCGCGGGCAGCACATGTACCGCCGCATCGGTGCCGATCACGCGCCAGTCGAGCGTGAACCAGACGCCGAGCGCCATGAACGCCGCAGCGGCAACCGCCGCGACGTGGTCGAGCAGACTCGCGCGTCGCGCCAGCGCACACACCACCCAGGTTGCGCTCGCGAGCGCGAACGCCCCGCTGTTGGGCCTCACGGCGAGTAGAGCGGCAACCGCAAGGCCCACCACCACCAGCATCGCGGTCTGATCGGTGCGTTCCCAGCGCAGCAGCGCCAGCACCACGATCATCCACAAGAGCGTCGCGGGCCAGGTCGGATACGGAATGTTGAAGGCGGCAAAGTCGCCCGGATAGGCTGGTACCAACACCAGCCACAGCGCCGGCGCCAGCGCCGCCATCCACGGCCCGACCACGCGGCGACCGACCACGTACAGTGCGGTGGCGCTGAGCGCGTTGAGCAGTACCAGCACCGTCCGCATCGCCAGCAGCGAGCGGCCGAGCAGCGAGAACACCGCGGCGCCACCGTAGAAGAACGCCGGCGTGTAGCCGGTGTGGAAGTCCACGTACGGCACCTGACCGCGAAACACGCGGTCGATCTGCATCAGCAGCGTACCTTCGTCTTCGACCTGAAAACCGTAGCCGCGCAGCAGCCACAGATAGGCGAGCGACCCCACGAAGAACAGCAGCGTCGCGGCGACGGCCGCGCGGGGCGAGGTCGAGTTCGCGGTCATCGCGCGCCGACAATAGGCATTCGAGCGCGGCAAGGGAAGGAAGCCGTGCAGACGACGAAGGGCACGGCCGCTACTGCAGCCGCGCCCTTCGTCAGGACTGACCGAAACTATCCGGCCGTTACCTCACCTCGCCGGTGGACGCTGCCCGCGCTGGCGCCAGCGCCGCAGGTAGGCCGGCACGCGCTGGTCGTCTTCTTCGGTGAGCGCGGCGAATTCGAGTTCTTCCTGTGGCTCGGAGGGACCGAGTTCCGGTTCGTGGCGCGGCGCAGCCGCTTCGACGGCCGACTCGCCGGTCGTATACTGGTCGTCGATCGAGTCGCCCATCAGCGGCGCGGAGCCACGCGCGCCGGCGCCGCGGAAGTAGGCCGGACGCGGCTGCGCGCCGGACTGGGACTGGAGTTGGGGCTGGCGTTGCGACTCGGGCGCCGTCATCGTCGCGCCGAGCAGATCGCCACGGTGACCGGGTTGCAGGCGATCGATCAAACGGTCGCCGAAACCGGTGGCGATCACGGTGACGCGCACTTCGTCTTCGAGGTGGGTGTCGTGGACCAAGCCGACGATGATGTTGGCTTCTTCGTGGGCCTGGGTCTGAATCAGGTCTACGGCTTCGTTCAATTCCTGGATGCCGAAGTCCTCGCTGGCGGTGATGTTGACCAGCACGCCGCGCGCGCCGTGGATCGAAATGTCCTCGAGCAGCGGGCTCGAGATCGCGTTGGTGGCGGCGTCGATCGCACGGCTGTCGCCGTAGCCGATACCGTGCCCCATCATTGCCATGCCCATCTCCGACATGATGGTGCGCACGTCGGCGAAATCTACGTTGATGGTGCCGGGCTCGGTGATGATCTGCGAGATCCCGCGCACCGCGTGCAGCAACACGTCGTCGGCCTTCTTGAATGCCTCCAGCGCAGTGGTACTGCGGCTGGCGATCTCGATCAGGCGCTGGTTGGGAATCACGATCAGCGTGTCGCAGGCAGCGCGCAGTTCGCGAATGCCTTCTTCGGACTGTCGCAACCGGCGGCGGCCCTCGAAGGCGAAAGGCTTGGTCACCACGCCGACGGTCAGGGCACCCAAGTCCTTGGCGATGCGAGCGATGACCGGGGCGGCGCCGGTGCCGGTACCGCCGCCCATGCCGGCGGTGACGAACACCATGTCGGCAGCGCCGAGTTCTTCGCGCAGTATGTCTTCCTGCTCGAGCGCGGCCTTGCGGCCGACCTCGGGGTTGGCGCCGGCGCCGAGCCCCTTGGTGAGCGAGCAACCGAGCTGGATCTTGACCGGGGCCATGCTGGTCCCTAGCGCCTGCGAATCGGTGTTGGCGGCCACGAAGTCGACGCCGCAGAGTTCGGCCCGAATCATCGTCGTCACGGCGTTGCCGCCGCCGCCACCGACCCCGACCACTACGATACGGGCGTTGTTCAAATTCTCATCGACCAGCTCGATCATCACCACTCCTCCTCAAGGATACTCCCGTCCGCGCAAAGCGATCTCGGTCGGCGACGCGGGAGCAGGTCACAGTAAAAGGTACTCTTCGATGCAGTTGAATTCGATCCGATGGAAGCGCGTGCGTGTGCACAGCCGCGCGCACGGCGCGTCGGCCGAGCGCCAAACGGCGCCATTTCGAGCGAGCGCGCTGCGCTAAGCTGGGTCAGCGGCCGCTGCTTCGACAACACCCGCATCAGAACATCTCCTTGAAACGGCGCCTGACCCAGCTCGGAACCAGACGCACGCCAATGCCGCCGGTCCACTTGCGGTGCGTGGCCACATCCTTCTCGGGCAAGCCCAGAACCAGGCCGAGAGCGCTGGCCCAGGAAGGATCGTCGATCTCGTCGCTGAGTCCTTCGATGCCGGTGGGCTCACCGAGACGAACCGGCATCTGCAATACGCGGGCGGCCAGACCGACGATGCCCGGAGTCATCGAAGTGCCGCCGGTCAGCACCACGCCGTTGGGGAGCAGTTGGCCGAAGCCCGAACGGATGATCGATTCGAGCACGGTCTCGAACATCTCTTCGAGGCGCGGCTCCATGATCTCGGCGAGCAGCCGGCGGCTGACCACGCGAGGGGTGCGTCCGCCCACGCCGGCAACTTCCACCGTCAGTTCTTCGTCGACGAGATCGGGAGCGGCGCAGCCGTAGCGTTTCTTGAGCCCCTCGGCTTCGCCGAGCGTGGTCTCGAGAACCTGGGCAACGTCGCGGGTAACGTCGATGCCGCCGACCGCGAACACCGCCGAGTGCACTACCGAGCCGGCGTGAAAGACCGCGAGGTCGATGGTGCCGGCGCCGATGTCCATGACCGCCACGCCCAGGTCTTTCTCTTCGGGCTCGAGCACGGCCTCGGCCGAAGCCAACGAAGAAGCGATCACACCCGAGACCGACAGACCGGCCTTGTTGCAGCTCTTGACCAGGTTGCGCAGCGCCGACTCGCCGGCCGAGACCACGTGCAGGTGGGCCTCCAGCCGCACGCCGCTCATACCGACGGGGTTGTTGATGCCGTTCTGGCCGTCGACGACGAACTCGCGGCACAGCAGGTGGAGGATGCGCTGGTCGGCCGGAAGCGGCACTGCCTGGGCAGCCGCGATCACACGGCGCGAAGCGCGCTGCGAGACTTCTCCGTTCTCGATCGCGACCACCCCGTGGCTATTGGTACCGCAGACGTGGTCGCCGGAAATCGAAACGGTAACGTGGTAGATCTGAGAGCCGGCCATCATTTCGGCTTCGGTCAGCGCGGCCAGCACGGCCTCGGTGGTGCGATCGACGTCGCTGACGCGTCCGGCTCGCAGGCCGCGCGAGGCGCTGCTGCCGACGCCGAGAATTTCGACTCCGCGCGAGGTGTGCTCGGCCACCAGCAGCGCGACCTTTTGGGTACCTACGTCGAGACCGGCGATGAGCTGTCGCTTCTTAGCCATTGCGGCGCTTGGCCTCCCCAGAAGGCCGCGTGGCGGCCGGATCCGCCACCGGTGCCGGTGACGATGGCGCGGGCACTGCCGCCGACGGCGGATTCGCGGCAATGGCACGGTCGTTTGCACGATCGAGCCGCGCGGTCACGAGAGCCGGGAACTTGTCGTCGGTGCCGCGCACCACTACGCGGTCGTTGTAGTCGGCATCGATGGAGCGCAGTTCGTCGACTACCGGCGCGAGTTCGCGAAGTGCGACAGCGAGACGCTCGAAAGCCGCCGAACTTCTCGACGCCGTGCCGAGACGTATCGCGGCCTTCATGTCGGCAGTGAACATCCAGATGACGGCGTCGGCGTCCATGTGCAGTTCCGAGACCCGGTAAGAACGTCGGCCTGCCTCTTCGAGCACCGACATCAGAGCCCGCAGTCGCCTGGCCCGTTCGGACTGCGCCTCAGAGGCGTCCCAACCGGTGAGATAAGCGAGATCCGGCGCGCGTTCGGGCTGGACTTCCTGGAACAACACGCCGTCGGCATCGACCAAGTAGACTTTTTCGCGGCTGACGGTGGCGGCCACCGCGCGGCGCCGCGCGACATCAACACTGACTTTCCACGGGAAGCTGCGCGACACGCTCGCCTGCCGCACCCAGCTCAATTCGCCGAGCCGCTGCTCGACGGCCGGTGGGTCGATCTGCCACAAAGAGGTGTCGTCGTAGAGACCGCCGAGTTCGGCGAGCGAACCGGCCTGTACGGAAGGATTGTCACAAGCGACGCGAACGCTGCGCAGGCGGAAGTATTCGTGCCCGGCAACGAACGGGATTACGTGGGCCCACGTAGCCCACGCGGTGGCGCCGGAGCCGAGCGCCACAGCACCCAGCAGCGCGACCACGCGACCGCCTGTTGCCAAGCCGGCTTTGAGTCTACGAACCTGCGGCCTCAGCCTCATCCCACTCCCCGATGAACCTTACCTCTGGTTCCAGCCACACCCCACACCTGCCCCACACCTCTTCCTGAACGAGGCCGATCAAGTTGCGGACGTTCCTGGCCGTCGCGCTTCCCAGATTCACGATGAAGTTGGCATGCTCAGGTGATACCTGCGCGCCGCCTTCGGTCCTTCCTTTCAAACCGGCCTTCTCTATGAGGCGGCCGGCGTACTCTCCCGGTGGGTTCTTGAAAATCGAGCCGGCATTCGGGTGGCCGACAGGCTGGTTCCGCCTGCGCTTGCCCTGCACCCGCGCCACCTCCTGCTGCAACCGCCCCACCGACGAGCGCGTCAGACGAAAACGTAGGCAAGCTATCATGTCCCCGGCTTCCAACGCCAGCTTGCGATACGAGAATTGGAGTTCTTCGCGGCTTTTCTCGACGATTTTGCCGGCGGCCGAGACCAGCACCAGCGCCGTCAGCGGCTGCGCGATCTCACCGCCGAAGGCACCGGCGTTCATCCGCGCGGCTCCGCCCACCGAACCGGGTATGCCGGCCGCAAACTCGAGCCCTTGAAAGCCGCGCGACACCGCGTCCTTGGCCAGACGGATCAGACACACGGATGCGCCGACCTCGACATCGGCGCTCGCACAGTCGACCTCGGTCCAGCGAATGAACTCGAAGGCCTTGCCGAAGCGAACGACCAGGCCGCGTATGCCGGCGTCGGCGACCAGCACGTTGGTACCGCTGCCCAGACAGGTCGCAGGCACCGCCAATTCGTGCGCGGCCGCCAACCCCGCGGCCAGCACCTCGAGCGACGGCGGCTCGAAGAGGAGGTCGGCGGGGCCGCCGATCTGAAACGACGTGCAGCGGTCGAGCGGCACGTCCACGTTCACCGCCGACGGCGAAGCCGCGGCGCTGAGGAACTCACGCAGCACAGCCACGCGCTCGGCCAACGGCGCGGCGCCGGTCGAGGCGAGGCTGGTAGTTGGGCTCGCCACGGCGTCGATACCGATCACGAGCCCAGTCGGTTGAGAATCTGAGGGCCAAGCTTGGTGATGTCTCCCGCGCCCAGGGTCACCACCAGATCGCCGCGCTTCAGGTGCGCGGCCACGCGGGCGGCCAGCCCCGAAGCCGATAATTGGGCGCTCGGGCCGGCGCCGGCCGTGGCCGGTTCGTAAAGGATCTCGCGCAGAGCGCTCGAAGACGGCCGCTGGTAACGGCGCACGCGTTCAACCAGAGCACGCGCGTCGACTCCCTGAATCGGCGACTCGCCGGCTGCATAGACGTCGGTGATGATGACCGCATCGGCGTCCTCGAAGCACGACGCGAAGCGATCGAACAGGTCTTCGAGCCGCGTGAAACGGTGCGGCTGAAAGACCGCGACGACGCGGCGCGCGGGAAAGCCGCGGCGCGCGGCGGCCAGCGTCGCCTGAATCTCGGTCGGATGGTGACCGTAATCGTCCACGACCAGCACCCCTGCGGCTTCCCCTTTGATCTCGAAGCGGCGCAGGATGCCTTCGAAACTCGCCAGCGCATCAGCACAGGTGTCGAACGCAAGACCGAAATCCATTCCGACCGCGAGCGCGGCCAGTGCGTTGCGTACCGCGTGGTCGCCCGGCATCGCCACCCGCACTCGCCCCAAGCGGGTCTCACGGCGTACCACGTCGAAGGAACTGGCCAGGCCGTCGGCTTCGATGCCGTCGGCGCGCAGGTCGGCACCCGGGTTGGTGCCGTAGGTCATGCAGGGTTTGCGCACCTGCGGCAGCAAGCCGGCCAGTTCGGGGCAATCCGTGCACAGCACCGCTAGGCCGTAGAACGGCACGCCGTTGACGTACTGCAGATACGCGCTGCGCAGCGCGTCCATAGTCCCGTAGAAGTTCATGTGTTCGCGATCGATGTTGGTGACCACCGCCACCGTCGGCCGCAGCAATAGGAAGCTGCCGTCGCTCTCGTCGGCTTCGGCTACCATGTAGCGCGACTTGCCCAGACGCGCGTTGGTGCCGCCGAGCGACTTGAGGCGCCCGCCGATGACCAACGTCGGGTCCATGCCGCCGGCGCTCAGCACCGAGGCCACCAGCGAAGTCGTGGTGGTCTTCCCGTGCGCTCCGGCCACTCCCACCGCGCACTTGACCCGCATCAGTTCGGCGAGCATCTCGGCACGCGCGATCACCGGCACACGGCGCTCGCGCGCGGCCTGTACTTCCGGGTTGGCTTCGCCCACCGCCGACGAGATGACGACCACCGAGGTGTCGGCACCGACGTTCGACGCCGCGTGACCGAGGAAGACTTCGGCGCCGAGGTTGCGAAGACGCCGGGTGGTTTCGTTGTCGGAAAGGTCCGAGCCGCTGATAGTGTAGCCCAGAGTCAGCAGCACTTCGGCGATACCGCTCATGCCGATGCCGCCGATCCCCACCAGGTGAATGCGGCCGAGTTTGCGCTCGGCGGCAGCGTCACTCTCGGTGACCGCCGGTGCGGCCGGATGCGAGGAGGACCACGCCGGTCCGATGCGGAAGCGTTCTTGGAGGGTCATGTTCGTTAGCCCGGACCAAGTCCGGAGTAGTCAGCAAGCGCGCAGCCGAGATCCCGTGAGTTCGATCAGAATCTCCACGACACGGCCGGCAGCCCCCGGCCGGCCGCACGCGGCGGCGCGCTCTGCCATTGAAAGTAACGTGGCCTCACTTTTGAGCAACTCTGTCAGCGTCGCGGCCAGCGTGATTGCACAGTCGGAGTCGTCGAGTACCACTCTCGATGCACCGAAAGTCTGCATTTCCTCGGCGTTGCGCAGTTGATGACCGCCGGCCGAAGTCGGCAGCGGCACCAGCACCGAAGGCGTGCCGGTAGCTATCAGTTCGGCGATGCTGGTGGCACCGGCGCGGCACACCGCGAGTCTGGCACGCGCGTACACGCTGCGCATGTCGTCGATGAATGCGACGACCTCGGCGGCTACGCCGGCCTCGGCGTAGGCCGCGCGGATCTCGTCGACGAACGGCTTGCCGACCTGATGCAGGACTCGCGGCATCGACATCGAAGAAGCGGCGCGGTCGGCATCCGCAAGCGGACGTGACGAATCCGCCCGACCCGCGAGCCGGGCAAGCGCGGCGACGACCGCACGATTGAGACTGCGCGCGCCGCCGCTGCCGCCGAAGACCAACAACAGGTCGCGCTCGGCGCCTTCGTACGGCAACCGATCGTCGAAACCGCTGCGCAGCGGATTGCCGGTACACACGGCCTTGCCACGCGCGAAGCTCGCCACCGTGTTCTCGAAGCTGGTACACACGCGCGTGGCCAGGCGCCCGAGGACGCGGTTGGAGAGCCCCGGCTCACGGTTCTGCTCGAGCAACACCACCGGGATGGCGAGCCAGCGCGCTGCCAGCACCGCCGGAGCCGAGGCGTAACCGCCCAGCCCCACCACGACGTCGATGCCGCGGCTCGACAGTTGCCGGCGCGCGCGCAAGGTCGCCATCGACATCTCGGCAAGCGCTCGCAGGCTGCCGGCAATGCCGCTGCCGACGATGCCGTGGACCGGCTCGGCCACCAGTTCGAAGCCGGCCTTGGGCACCGCCCACGACTCGATGCCGCGCTCGGCACCAAAGAAGACCACCGATTCGGCAACACCGCGATCGCGCGCGAGTTCGGCGACCGCCAGGCCCGGGAACAGGTGCCCACCGGTTCCGCCGCCGGCGATCGCCAGCTTCATCTCAACGCTCTCGCAATTCCCGCGACAGCGACAGCAGGATCCCCGCCGCGGCCAGGAAAACCATCATCGAAGACCCGCCGTAGCTCAGGAACGGAAGCCCGATGCCCTTGGTCGGAAGCATGCCCAGCACCACGCCCATGTTGATGATCGCCTGCAGCGTGATCAGCAGTGTCAGCCCCGCCGCCAGCAACTGCGCGAACGGCTCGCTGTGGCGGTGCGCGATGCGGAAACCTCTCCACGCCAGCAGTGTGAACAGCACCACGATCGAAGTGGCGCCGACCAGTCCGGTTTCCTCACCGATCACCGAGAAGATGAAATCTGTGTGAGCCTCGGGAAGCCAACCCGACTTCTGGGTCGAGGCACCCAGCCCCTGGCCGAAGACCTTGCCCGAACCGAACGCGATCAACGCTTGCCACAACTGCCAACTGACGCCTTGAAGATCCTCGGTGGGGTTCAGGAACGCCAGTACGCGCCTGACGCGATAGGGCTCGAGGTAGACCAACAGACCCGCGATCGCCGACAGCCCCAGGGTCGGACCGGCCAGATGCCAGACCGGAACTCCACCGAGGAACAGCATCAGCACCGACAGCCCGCCGAGCAGCACCGTGGTACCGAAGTCAGGCTGCTGGATAAGGACCGCGCCGAGCAGCCCGACGACCGCGAACACCGGCACCATCCCGTACATCGGATTGCGCAGCCTGTCCGACACGCGAGTGAGCCACGCGGAAACCGCGACGAGGAAACCGAGCTTGACGAACTCGGCCGGCTGCAGGTTGAACAGACCGAGCTGCACCCAGCGGCAGGCGCCGTTGGCGCACTCGCCCACCCCCGGAACGATCGTCAGCAACAGCATCGGAATGGTGACGGCGAATATCCCGTAGGCCTTGCGTTCCAGGAAGTCGGACGGGCAACGCGAACAGACGTAGAGCAGGATCACGCCGATGACCGTCGACACTCCTTGTTTGAAGGTCATGCGATAGCTGTCTTCGAACTCGGAGGTGGAGGTGAAGTAGCTGGTGTCGAAGACGAAGATGATTCCGAGCGTGACCAGGATGGCAACCAGACAAAACAGCCACGGATCGGGACGCCCCGCGATCCGAACCCGCAGGCGCGGCCACTCCGTGGTCGGCAACGCGGCCCCGGCACCCGACATCTTCCACGTCATCATCTCCTCACCTCCACCACCGCCTCGCTTGCGATCACATCCGCCACCCAACGTTCGAATTTCTCGCCGCGATCGACATAGTCGCGAAACTCGTCGAAGCTCGCGCACGCCGGCGCCAGCAACACCGTGTCGCCGGCACGGGCCAAGCCCGCGGCACGCGTGAGGGACGCCCTCAACCCCGCTTCCCTGGCTACCTCGACCGCGCCGGCCAGAGCCGTTTCGATCTCGGGAGCCGCCTCACCGTACGCGATCACGAGTTTAATCCGCGCGGCCTCGCGCACCAACGGCGCAAAGTCGCATCCCTTCGAAACCCCGCCGCATAGAACGATCACGTCGCGCTCAAAAGCCCGCAAGCTGCTGAGCGTGGCGCCGACGTTGGTGGCCTTGGAGTCGTTCCAGTAGGAAACCCCGCCGCTCTCGGCAACCAGCGCCAAACGATGGCGCAGCGGAGAAAACGACGCGAGTGCCTTCTGTACCGCCTCCGCAGAGACGCCGAGCAGACGTACCACCTGAGCGGCAGCCGCGGCGTTCTCCAGGTCGTGGGGAAAGCGAGGCCACTCGCGCGGCAAACTAGCGACAAAGCCGCCGTCACCCACCAGAGACCTGGCGGCGACATCGACCTGAATGCCGGCCTCGCCGCCGGCACGCGGCGCCAGACCGAAGGTCGAAACCGCGGCGCCGCTAGCAGCCGCGGCGTCGGACGTCCACGCTTCACCGCGCGCCAACACCGCAAAATCGCCCGCGTCCATCTTGGCGAACATGCGCAGCTTGGTGGCGAGGTAGTTGTCGATATCACCGTGACGGTCGAGGTGATCGGCACTCAGGTTGAGCATCGCGCCGACGTGGGGGTGAAAGTCCTCGACCCACTCCAGCTGGAAACTCGACACTTCCGCGACCGCGAACTCGTAGTCCGCGCCGACGGCGTTGCTGAGCGGATTGCCCAGATTGCCTCCGGTAAAGACACGCCGGCCGGCTGCCGCCAGCATCGCGCCGATCAGCGTCACTACCGTGCTCTTGCCGTTGGTACCGGTGACCGCCACCAGCGTGGCGCGCAGCTGCGACGCGGCCAGTTCGAGTTCGGAGACGACCCTCACGCCGCGCGCGCGCGCCGCGGCCAACAGCGGGTGCGTGGCGGGCACGCCCGGACTCGGCACCACCAGATCGAACGTGGCCAGGCTCTTCAGCGCACGCGAAGGCTCGATGCGCTCGGCGCTCGCCGGAGCACCCGTGGCCTCCACCGGCTTGTCGTCACAGAGCGCGACCTGCCAGCCGACCCGGTCGGCCAGACCAGCCGCCGCGATCCCGCTACGCGCGAGCCCCAGGACCAGTACCCTTGGCGCGCTCGCGCTCACCGCAGCTTGAGCGTGGCCAGGCTCATCAGCGCGCACAGAAGCGAAATGATCCAGCAGCGCACCACCACCTGGGTTTCGGGCCAGCCGGCTTTCTCGAAGTGGTGGTGGATGGGAGCCATCAAGAATACCCGCTTGCCGCGCAGCTTGATCGACCCGATCTGGATGATGACCGACAACGCTTCGATGACGAACACCCCACCGGCCACCACCAGCACCAGTTCGTTCTTCGAGATCACCGCGACCACGCCGAGCACCGCGCCTAGCGCCAGCGACCCGACGTCGCCCATGAACATCTGGGCAGGGTGCGCGTTGAACCACAAGAACCCGAGCCCGGCCATCGCGGTGGCCGCACACACGATCGAGAGCTCGCCGGCCCCCGGGATGTGAGTGATCAGCAGGTAGTCGGCAATGCGCGCGTGCCCGGCACAGTAGGCGAGGATGGCCAGCGTCGCCGACGTCGTCATCACCGGACCGATCGCCAACCCGTCGAGGCCGTCGGTGAGGTTGACCGCGTTGGAGGCCCCGACCACCACCAGCGCGCCGAACGGAATGTAGAGCCACCCGAGATCGGGCCGCACTTCCTTGAAGAAGGGCACCGACAGGTGCACGTCGAACTCCGGCCGCGACCACAGCACCGCCATCCCCAGCGTGGCGATGATGAACTGCCAGAGCAGCTTCTCGCGCGCAGAAATGCCGGCATTACGGCCCTGGGTCACCTTCTGGTAGTCGTCGGTGAAGCCGACGATGGCGAAGCCCAGGGTCACCGCCAGCGTGATCAACACGTAGAGGTTGGTGAGGTCGGCCATCATCAACGAGGCCATCGTCAGGGAGAAGACGATCAGCAGGCCGCCCATCGTCGGCGTGCCTTTCTTGGCGGCGTGCGACTCGGGTGCGTACTGACTGACCGGCTGGCCGAATTGGCCGCTGCGCAGGCGGCGGATCAGCGCCGGTCCGAACAGCATCGAAAGCGCCAGCGACAGCACCGCCGCGATCAGACCGCGCAGCGTGATGTAGCGCAGGACGTTGAGAAATTTGTAGGTCTCGGCGAACGGAAGCAGAAGGTGGTAGATCATGCGGTTGCCGCCCGTGCCCTCAGTGACTCGACGACGTGCTCCATCGCAGCGCCGCGCGACCCCTTGACGAGGATGGCATCGCCCGCGCGCCAAGCTGCGGCAACCGCCGCCGCCGCGTCTTCGTGGCGAGCGCACACGCGCACGCGTTCGCTTGCCAGCCCCGCCGCGCGCGCGCCTTCGGCAAAAGCTTCGGCAAACGCGCCCGAAGCACAGAAAAGAGCGGGGTCGACGTCGGCGACCGCGCGTCCCACTTGCGCGTGCAAGGCGGCCGCGCCGGGTCCCAGTTCGCGCATCTCGCCGAGCACGACGATGCGGCGCGCGGCGGCTGCGCCGAGGGTGGCCAGCGCAGCCAGCATCGACCCCGGGTTGGCGTTGTAAACGTCGTTGAGGACGGTGACTCCGTTGGCGAGGCGCTCGGCCGAAAGACGCATCGGCGGCGGCGTCAACTTGGCGAGGCCCGCGGCCGCAGTCGCCAGCGGCACGCCCACGGCCAGCGCCGCCGCGACCGCTGCCAGCGCGTTCTGCACGTTGTGGCGCCCGCCGAGCGGCAGTTCTACCGCGGCACTGTGGCCGCCGGCGCGAACCTCGAACGAGCAAGCGTCGATACGGTCGCAGCGAATCGCGGCTGCGGTCACCGCTGCGAGCGCATCGGCGCGGGTGGCGCTCGCGGCATCGGCGGACCGCGGCCGACCCGCCACTGCTACAGTGGCCAGTGCGTCTTCGATGTTGCCGGCCGCGAAGTAGACGCGGCGACCGCCAAAGCGCGGCGCCTGCGCCACCACTTGCGGGTCGTCGGCGTTGACTACCGCGGTGGCATCGGCCGGCAACCCTGCGAACAGTTCGCCCTTGGCGCGCGCCACTCCTTCGATCGAACCGAGACCTTCGAGGTGGGCCGATGCCACGCAAGTGATCAGCCCCACCGACGGCCGGGTGATCTCGACCAGCCGCGCGATCTCGCCGGGCACGTTCATGCCCATTTCGACAACCGCCGCGCGGTGTTCGGCGCCGAGCCGGAAGAGCGTCAGCGGCACGCCGATCAGATTGTTCAGATTGCCCTGGGTGGCCAGCACGTGGCCGGCGCCGAAGTACTCGCCGAGAATGGCGCGCAGCATCTCCTTGGTCGTGGTCTTGCCGTTGGATCCAGTGACGGCGACGATGACCGGCTCGAAACGACTCCGGTGAGCCGCCGCCAGGTCACCGAGCGCACGCAGCGTGTCGGGCACTTCGAGGAACGCGACGTCGAGGCCCGCGACGCGGCGTCCGGTCTCGCAAACCACGCCCGCAACACCGGCCGCGACCGCTGCCTCGATGAAATCGTGCCCGTCGAAGTTCTCGCCGCGCAGACAGAAGAAGAGTTCGCCCACGCTCGCGCTGCGGCTGTCGGTCCCGACGCGGGTGTAGAGCGCGGCGCTGTCGCCGCCGCTGACCGACGCCGACATCGCGGCTGCGGCTTCTGCCAGCGTCAACTGCGCACCCCTGAAGCAGCGCCGTCGGCCAGCCGCCGCTCGAGACAACCTCTGGCCAGTATTCGATCGTCGAAGGAACGGCGCACTCCGGCGGCCTCCTGATAGTCTTCGTGCCCTTTGCCGGCGATCACCACGACGTCGTCACTGCCGGCCGCAGCAATCGCTGTTTCGATGGCTCGCTCGCGTTCGGGCAGCACGAGATAGCCGCGGCTCGCCGCGGCGGCAAGCTCGCCGGTGCTCGAAGCAGGCGGCAGCCGCGACAGCATCCCAGCCACGCCGGCCTCGATCTCGGCGATGATGTCGAGAGGTCTTTCGTTGCGCGGATTGTCCGAGGTCAACACCACCACCGACGCCAACTCGGCGGCGATGCGCCCCATGATCGGACGCTTGCCGCGATCGCGATTACCGCCGCAGCCGAACACCACGATCAGGCGGCCACGGGTCTCGGGAAGCAACGCACGCAGACTGCGCTCGAGCGCATCGGGGGTGTGCGCATAGTCGACGAACACCGCGGGCAACGCGACGGATGCCATCGGCGTACCCGCCGCCGGAGGCGAAACCGAAACCCTCTCCATGCGTCCGGGCACCGGCGGGCACGCCGACAGCCCCTCGCCGATCACCTCGGGATTGGCGCCCAGCGCGCGGGCAGCGGCCGCGACCGCAACGATGTTGGAGAGATTGGCCTCGCCTACCAGCGGCGAGGCGATCTCGACGCGAGTTCCGTCCAGGTCCAGAACCGCGCGGATCCCCGCCAGCGTGCAGTGCGCACGAACCACGCTGGCGCGCGGCGCGGCGGCGCCGCGGCGCTGCCTGCACGAATATGTCCAGACGTCGAACCCGCTAAGTTCCACGGCCAACGCACCGACCCGGGCGTCGTCGGCGTTGAGCACCGCAACGCCGCGCCCGGCCTCCAGGTAGACGCGGAAGAGCGAGGCCTTGGCCGCAAAGTAGCTTTCTTGGCTGTCGTGGTAGTCGAGGTGATCGCGCGTCAGGTTGGTGAACAGCGCGGCCCGGAAACGACAACCCGCCACGCGCTTCTGGTCGAGCGCGTGCGAGGAGACCTCGATCGCGACGCGATCGCAGCCGGCGCCGGCCATGTCGGCGAGCAGCGCCTGCAAGTCGACGGCCGACGGCGTGGTCATCGCCGAAGGTCGCTGCGAGCCGGCGTAGCGTTGAACGATAGTGCCGATCACGCCGGGCCGGCGACCTTCGCGCTTCCACACGCTCTCGAGCAGGTAAGTGCAGCTGGTCTTGCCGTTGGTACCGGTGACGCCGACCAGTTCCATACTCTCGGACGGGTCGCCGTAGAAAGCCGACGCCAGCAGTCCGGCGGCGGCCAGCACCTCCTGCCCGTCGCGCACCACCAGACACGGCACGCCCTGGCGTGCCTGGTCGATGCTGCAAACGATCGCGACCGCACCGGCCGACAACGCCGCGTCGATGAATGCCGACCCGTCACTGTGGGTGCCCGGCAGAGCGAGAAACACGTCGCCCGGCGCGACTCGCCGCGAGTCGTACGCGAGGCCGCGCACGCGGGTCGCCGCTGCGCCGCGCAACTCGCCGCGCAGCCCCCGGGACCGCGCCGCTGCAATCAGGCGGCCCAGTTCCAGTTCGCGGTGCGCGTTCATAGGTTCTGCGAGAGTTTCAGCGCGACCGACGACGACGCGTCCAGAGGATGGCCGGCAGCCGGCTCGTGCGCGACCACGAAACCGTGCCCTTCGACACGGACGTCGCAGTTGCAGTCGCCGAGCGCTTTCATCGCAGTGCGCAGCGGAAGCCCGCGCAGGTCCGGCATCACGCCGCTCCCCGGCTGCATCGTGGTGGGAGGGCCGGCGGCTTCGAGAAGTTCCGCGGCGTCGCCGGGCCGCGGCGCGAAGTAACGATCGATCTCGTCGCTCGGAGGCGGCAGTTCGCGCTCGATGCCGAGGTAATCCAGGCTGTCCTCGGCGATCGCCTTGAACACCGGCGCGGCGATCAGACCGCCGTAGTGCACCGCACCCTTGGGCTCGTCGATCATGATCACGACGACCACGCGCGGATTCTCGACCGGGAAGAACCCGGCGAACGAGGCGAGCCAGCGCTCGGAACTGTAGCCGCCGTGCTCGGCCTTCTGCGCGGTCCCGGTCTTGCCGGCGGCCGGTACGCCGTCGATCTGAGCGCGCGCCGCGGTACCGGACTTGCCGACCACGGTGGCCAGCATCTGGCGCATCTGCCGCCCGACCTCGGGGCTCACCACACGGCGCTCTTCCTGAAGCGGGAAGTACTCGAGTGTCGATCCGTACTGATCGGTGATCCGCTGAACGATGCGCGGCTGCATACGCACGCCGTCGTTGGCCAGCGTCGAATAAGCAGTGGCCAGCTGCAGCGCCGTGACGCTGATGCCCTGGCCGAAGCTGATGGTGGTGTTGTGGATCTTGCGCCACTTCTCGGGCGGCAGCACTAGGCCGCGCCTCTCGCCCGGCATCTCGATGTTGGTGGGACGGTCGAAGCCGAACGCGTTCAAGTAGTCGTAGAGGCGGCGGGGCCCGAGAATCAGACCGATCTTGGCCGAACAGATGTTGCTGGAAACACGGATCACCGCGGTCGTGTCGAGCACGCCGTAGGGGTGGTGGTCGCGGATCGGCTTGTGCCAGCCCTCGACGTAGAAGCGGCCATTTTCGCAGAAAAACTTTTCGTCCTGCTTGATCAACCCGGCGTCGAGAGCGCCGGCGATCACGAACGGCTTCATCGTCGAGCCGGGCTCGAACAGGTCAGTCACGACGCGATTGCGGCGGGCGGCTGACGGGCTCGCCTCCACTTCGTTGGGATCGAAGGTCGGCACGTTGGCCAGCGCCAGGATCTCACCGGTGTGGGGATCCATCATCACCACCGCGCCGGCGGCGGCGTGGACTGCGTTTACCTGTTTGGCCAGTTCGGTCTCGGCGATGCTCTGAAGCGTCGCGTCGAGCGTCAGGTGCACAGTAGCGCCGCGGTTCATTCCGGTGTCTTCGGCGTTGCTGAGGAAGACGCGCCCCTGGATATCCTTGCAGACGTTGACGGTCACCGACGCGCCGCGGATCTGACCGTCGAAGCGCTTCTCGATGCCCTCGAGACCTTTGGAGTCGCTGCCGGCAAAGCCGATCACGTGCGCCGCGGTCAATCCCTGCGGATAGCTGCGTTCCTGGCTGAGGTGAATGCCGACTCCGCGTATTCCCAGGTTGCGTACGGCTGTCGCGGTGTCTTCGTCGATGCCCTTGGAAAGCCACAGGAACGAGTCGCCGCCTTCTCGCAGCCGTTCGTCGAGTTTGGCGCGGTCCTGGCCGAGCAACGGTGCCAGCGCCGCCGCGTGGCCAGCGTCGTAGACGTAGGGCCGCTCTCGCGAGACCATCGAAGCCGACACCGTCGTGGCCAGCACCACGCCGTTGCGGTCGATGATCGGGCCCCGGTAGGCCATATTGACGCTGTCGTGGCACTTCTCGCGCAGTCCCGCCTCGAGCATCTCGTCGCCGCGCACGACCGTCAGGAAGGTCATGCGCACGACGATGCTCACGCCGCCCAGCGCGCAACACGCCGCGACCCAGAAGAGATTGGCGCTGAAGCGGTTACGGCTGAGCATCGATGCGGCGCAGTTGCCCGGCGGCGGCTTTCTGCAAGCCCAGTTCCCGGCCACGCGCGATTAGCAGGCCGGGACTGGATTCGCGCGCGACCGCGGTTTCCAGTTCCATGCGTTCCTGGTCGAGGCGGTGGATGATGCGACCGAGCGACTCGGCTTCGTAGCCGAGCTCCTGGGCCTGCATACGCAGCCAGACGTGTCCGGTCAGCAGGACCCCGAAGAAGAACAGGCGCACGCCGAGCTTGCGGCGCAGGCCTTTCTCGCCCGGGTCCAGCACCACCGAACGCGTCAGCAGTTCCCAGAAGTCAGCGCTCTCGTGACCTGACGATCCAACGAGGACGGTTCGTTTGACGTTCATGCGGCGAGCCTCTCTACGACGCGCAAGCCTGCACTGCGAGCACGCGGGTTGCGTAAGAGTTCTTGTTGCGAAGCGGTTTGTTTGCGGCGCGTGATGCGCCGCACCTTCGGCGTCCATCCGCACCCGCACAGCGGACGTTCGGGCGGACACAGACAACTGCTGCTCCACACCGAAAAAGCCTGTTTGACCAGTCGATCCTCGAGCGAGTGGTAGGTGAGAAAGGCCATGCGTCCCCCCGGGCGCAGCAGTTCCCAACCACGTTCGAGCAGCGACCGGAGTTGTTCGAGTTCGCGATTGACCGCGATGCGCAGTGCCTGGAACGTGCGTGTTGCAGGGTCGTGACCTGGACGCCCGCGCACTCCCGCGGCCAGCACCGCGGCGCGCAGATCGCCGGTGGTCGCGAGCGCAGCCTCGCCGCGACGCTGGACGATCGCACGTGCGATGCGCCGCGACGCGCGTTCTTCGCCGTACTGATAGATGGTGTCGGCCAACTCGCGCTCGGGCAGCGTGTTGCAGAGATCGGCTGCGTTCTGGGCAAGACGCTGGTCCATGCGCATGTCGAGCGGAGCATCGACCTGGAACGAGAAGCCGCGCTGGTCGCGGCCCAGTTGCAGCGTCGAAACGCCGAGGTCGATGATGATGCCGTCGGCGCCCTCGCTCCAGCCGACTTCGGCGAGGACCCGGCGAAGCTCGGCGAAGGGACTGCGCACCAAGCGCACGCGGCCCTCGAAGCGGGCAAGGTGGCAGGCTGACAAGGCCAACGCTTCCTCGTCCCAATCCAGGGCAAGCAACCGGCCATCCGGCGAAGAGGCTTCCAGCAGCCTTTCGCTCATCCCACCCTCCCCAACGGTCGCGTCCACGTAGCGCCCCCCCGGCCTCACCGCCAGGGCCAACAAGACCTCATCTGCCATCACCGGCAGGTGACGCCCGAGCCTCTGCCGGTCCTCCACTACAAGTCGAGGCCACCGAACGACTCGTCGTCGTCGCCGGCCTCCTCGTCCGCACTTTGCTGGTGCTGCCAGGTTTCCCGGTTCCAGATCAGGAACTTGTCGAGATCGCCGGTGAAGACCGCGTCTTTGGCCAGTCCGATGGTGTCGCGCAAATCCTGCGGGATCAGAATCCGGCCCTGGGCGTCCAGGACTAGCTCCTGGGCCGGGTGCAGATAGCGGCGCTTGAACCGGCGGGTGCTCTCCTGGAACTGGGGCATCTGCCGAATGCGGTCCGCCAACGCGTGCCACGCGGCCACCGGATATGCGTCGAGGGTCTTGGGACCGCTCCCCACCGAACGGGTGACGAATATGCGGATCTCATTTTGCGAGCCGAGAAGCTCGCGGAACTTTCTCGGGATCGCTACGCGTCCCTTTTCATCCAACGTGTGATAGAAAGTTCCGCAAAACATGTGTCATCTGAAGAACCGGTGGGACGACAACCGACACCAAGAACCGCACACACGTCCGAAGACGTCCGACCCCGACCCGCTCGCAACGGAGGTTTAGGACCCACCAAGTTGCCGCCCACCGGACCCCACATGTACCCCCTTCACCCCACCGAGGTCAAGCTTTTTAAGCGTCCCAGGGCAGCTTCCCCACCATAATTCCACCGCTTGTGCAGAACCTGCCTTGGGAGTGCCGCCCGCGGCCTGCCACGCACGCACGAATGCGACCGCAGACCGGCAGGTGGAGCCTGAGTCGGTCTGTAAGCCGGATCCTGTTGAGCCGCAGCAAGTGCGGCCCCGGCAGTCATTCCTCTAGGCCACCGGTTGCCCGGTGGCTCGAGCGACCGTAACCCGGAGGCATCGGACGGGCCGTCCGCCTCCCTATTCGGTCTTGCTCCGGGTGGGGTTTACCGAGCATCCGCCGTCTCCGGCAGATCTGGTGAGCTCTTACCTCACCGTTTCACCCTTACCTCCGGCCCGCGGGCCGGAGGCGGTTTATTTTCTGTGGCACTTTCCCCGTCTCACGACGCGCCGCCGTTAACGGCCACCCTGCCCTGTGGAGTCCGGACTTTCCTCCCGCGCCGCCTGAGTGCGACGCCGACGACTGCCCGACCGGCTCAGGCTCCAGGCCGACTCTATCAACGACTGGCGAAATCGAAAGGGGGAACGTTCAGATCGCGGCGCTGCCGGAATCCGAGACGCGGATGAAGAGCAGACGCTGGCACATCGGACAGACGCGCACGGCACCGGTCTTCCTGACTTCGATCAGGGTCTGGGGTGGGATCCGCACGTGGCAGCCCACGCAGCAGCCGGCGTGATCGACCTCGACCACCGCGAGCCCGAAGCGCCGCGACAGGATCAGCTCGTACTTCTTGCGCAAGCCGTCCTCGACCTGCGCCGCCACCGTCTCGCGGGCGCCACGATCGGTTTCGAGTTCGTGCCTGAGCGTCTGCACTTGGTCGGCGGATTCGCTGACGTGACGGTGGTCGGCACTTTCGAGACCGGCGCGGTCTTTCTTGGCCAGTTCGATAGTGGACTCGAGTTCCTCGACCTTGGCCATCAGTTCGAGGGCCAGCGTTTCGGTCTCGCCGAGTTCGGTCTGGCCTGAGAGGATCTCTTCCTGCCCGGCGCGCAACTCGCGTTCGTTGCGGACTTTTTGCAGACGCTGGCGGCGCTGTTTGAGAAGCTCGAGAGCGTCGTTCAGACGACGTTCGGCCAGGGCCCGTTGGGCCACCAGTTCCTTGCGAGCCGCGGCCAGCCCCTCGATGCGAGCGTCACAGGCCGCGATGGCAAGGCGGCGTTCGGCCAGTTCCGCTTCATATTTCTCGATCGTCTTCTGCTTCTCGAGCAGCCGGGTGTCGAGTCCTTGAAGTCTAAAGAGTGTCTCTAACTGATTCGCCAAGGCTCGCGCCTCTCCCGTTTCCCGCCGCGGCGCCGTCATCGCCGCCGTCCTGTCGCCGTCCTCGGTCAACGTCCGCGAAGGACGTCGCCGGCCGCAGATCCGTGATGAGTGGTGGGCCCACCAGGACTCGAACCTGGGACCGAGGGATTATGAGTCCCCTGCTCTGACCAACTGAGCTATGAGCCCTCAACTCCTCGCGTTCAAGAAAAAAACCCTTTCAGCTTCTTGCTTCGAGTCGGCAGCCGCAGTTTGCGAAGCGCCTTCGCCTCGATCTGGCGAATGCGCTCGCGCGTCACGGAGAAGCGGCCGCCCACTTCCTCCAACGTATGGTCGGTTTTCTCGCCGATGCCAAACCGCAGCTTGAGCACCTGCTCCTCGCGCGGCGTCAGCGACGCCAACACCTCGCGCGTGTGGCTCTGCAGATTGCGGTTGACCACCGCCTCGGCCGGTGAGACGGCCTTGTGGTCCTCGAGAAAATCCCCGAGGTGGCTGTCTTCCTCGTCGCCGACCGGAGTCTCGAGCGAGATCGGTTCACGGGCGATCTTGAGCACCTTGCGCACGCGGTCGGGCGGCATGTCGACCAGCGCCGCGAGTTCGACCGGCGTCGGCTCACGGCCTCTTTCCTGGACGAACTGCCGCGTCACACGGATCAATTTGTTGATCGACTCGATCATGTGAACGGGAATTCGAATGGTGCGGGCCTGATCGGCGATCGCCCGGGTTATCGACTGACGAATCCACCAGGTCGCGTAAGTGGAGAACTTGTAACCGCGCTGGTACTCGAACTTGTCGACGGCCTTCATCAGTCCGATGTTCCCCTCCTGGATGAGGTCGAGGAACTGCAGACCGCGATTGTTGTAACGCTTGGCGATCGAGACGACCAAGCGCAGGTTGGCCTCGATGAGCGCCTTCTTCGAATCGACGACTTCGTGCTGGGCCAGCGTGATGTTCTTGACCAGAGTGTCGAGCCCCTGGGCGTCGAGTCCGAGTTCATTCAAGCGCTCCTCGGCTTCGCGCGAAGCGGCGACGATCTTGTCGGCGGTATCGCGCACGCTCTCGACGTTCATGCGCAAAGTCCCACAGATGCGCTGATCGGTAGTTCGGTCGGCCCCTAGCTGACTGGCGAAGTCGACGATCTGGTCGGCGCGCCGGCCGGTGCGCGACTCGGCCTTGCGCAGCAGTTCCAGACGCTGACGCACATAGCGGTGCGCGTCGTCGATGCACTGGATGGCCGCAGCCACCTGCTCGGGATTCAGCGGAATGCCGCGCAACAGTTCGACCAGCTTACGGTCGAACTTCGCGACGGCGTTTTGGTCACCCGCACCGGCCGCTTTCTCGCTGTCGCGCACCAGCTTGCAGGCCTTGTCGAGCTGGCGCGAAACGCGCTTGAAGAGTGCCTCCTCTTCCTCGGCCGAACTGGCAGAATTCGCCGAATCCGCCACACCCGTCGAGTCCGCAAAATCCGCCGATTCGGCAAACTCAGAAAGATCGCCGGCAGATTCCCGCTGCGCGGTCGAGCGCGCAGCGCGGCCTTTCCCGGCATCCTCGGTAGCGCGAGTGCGCGCGCCGCCGCGCGCCCCGATTCCGCGTATTGCCAGCATCGACGTCGGCGACTCCTCGGCGGCACGAGTGCGCGCGCCGCCGCGCGCCGCTACCACGGCCGTGCCTTCACGTACCACCGCCAGCTCGTAACCGCCTTCGGGTTCGGGCTCCGTCACTTTGACGACGGCGCGTACGCGCACGTCGCCGGCGGCCAGCGCACGCGACAACGACTCGATGAAGCGGCGGCCGAGCGCCGATCTGAAAACGAGTTCGAAGACGCACAACTCGGCGGCTTCGATGCGCTTGGCGATGACGACTTCGCCCTCGCGCGACAGCAGCGGCACCGACCCCATGTCGCGCATGTACATGCGGACGTAGTCGGCAACCTGATCGACCTCGCCGGCCGCACGCTGTTCCTCACGCACCGGCGCGCCGTCTTCACTGCCTTCCTTCGGCGCCGCGTCAGCGGCGCCGCGGACCTCGACCTTCTCGTCTCCGAGAGCGCTCAGAACGTCTTCGATGTCCTCCTGATCGACGATCGTCGGATCGAGAAGGTCGTCGACGTCTTCGAGGGTGACAAAGCCTTTGTTCTTGCCGAGTTCGAGCAGGGCCTTGACGCCGCCGTCGTCGTCGTCGGAGAGCGCAGCCGCGTCGCGGGTCGGAGTTCCCTTATCCTTCATCACCATTCCGGTCGGCGTCGTTGCCGGATGCTGCGCCGGCGAGCTTTCCCGATCGCCGGTCGGCGTTCCACCTGGAAAGGAGTTCGGCGGCACCGTCTTCGTCACCGAGCTCTTCTAAACGGCGCAATTCTTCGAGCATGCGACGCTTTCGTTCGGCTTGGGTCGGCGCAGCCACGCGCTCGAGACAATCGGCGAACACTTTTTCCCTGGCCACAGGATCGGCAAACGTGGCGTCTTCGAGCAGACGTGCCACCAGCCTCGCACGCGCTTCTTGATCGATGCCCGCGAGAACCTCGCCGACGTCGATCTCACGTCCCTGCTCACGCAGCGTGACCAGATCGGCGGCCAGCTGGGCCCACGGCTGCTGCCTCATGTATTTCACGATATCCCGCTCGCGGACCCGATCAATTGCCCGCGCGTCCTTGACGAGCACGGCCACCAGCAGTTCTTCGGCGCTCGGCGAACCCGCGGGCAGTCTTCCACGGGTGGCCGTCTTCGCGGCCGTGATCGCGTCGGCGGCCGCAGCCACTGTATTCCTGGGCTGCTGACGTGCCTGCACGCGCAGCACTTGCTCGGAGATACCGGTCCAGTGCGCGGCCTTCTTGACGAGTACGTCATATTCGAACGGATTCTCGACCTTGCGCAAGACTTCGGCGAGTTCGGCGCCGACACGCGCCGCGGCTGCCGCTCCGCCCGAGTTGCCGGCTACGTCGCGCGCGTAGGCGTCTACCAGCGGAACCGCTCCGCGAAGCGCTTGGCGCATCGCATCGACGCCGCGCGCGCGCACGAAACTGTCGGGATCTTCTCCCTGCGGCAGGAACACTCCGCGCACCCACAGGCTCGCTTCGAGAAATACCGGGAAGCTGCGCGCCGCCGCGCGCCGGCCGGCATCGTCGCCGTCGAACAGGGCCAGCACTTCGCCGCCGAAGCGGCGCAGCAAGCGGGCCTGATCGACCGTGAGTGCGGTACCGCAGGTAGCGACCACGTTGGTGAGACCGGCTTGGGCCATCGCGACGACGTCGAGATAGCCTTCGACCAGAATCGTTTCTGCGGGACGCTGGTCGGGTGCGAGCCTCTTCGCCGCTTCGCGAGCCTCGAAGAGACCGTACAGAACTCGGCCCTTGTGATAGACGGGCGAGTCGCTCGAGTTCAGGTACTTGGGGCCGGCGTTGTCGCCCTCGCCTTCGCCGAGACGGCGCGCACCGAAACCGACGGTGCGTCCTTGAGGGTCGCGGATCGGGAACATCAGGCGGCCGCGAAAGCGGTCATATAGAGAAGCACCGCGGCGGCCGACCAGTCCGAGCTTGTCGGCCAGTTCGAGGTCGTGGTTGTCGCGCCTGAGCCACTGCACCAGGCCTTCGCCCGAAGTCGGCGAGGCGCCGATCGCAAAACGCTCGGCGGCTTCGTCGCCGATGCCTCGTTGCAGCAGATAGGCACGTGCGCTGTCGCCGACACCGGACTTGGCAAGACACGCCCTGAAGTACCGGACCGCGCTCGCCATCAACGCCGCGCCGCGCTCTCGCTCCGGAGCCGCGGCGGCGCCGCCGGCGCCTTCAGGAACCTCGATGCCATAGTGCGCGGCAACCTTCCTGACCGCCTCAGGGAAGGTCATGTTGTCCATCTGCATGACGAACTTGAAGACGTTGCCGCCGGCGCCGCAACCGAAGCAGTGGAAGAACCCGCCCTCGTCGCTGACCGAGAACGACGGCGTCTTCTCACCGTGAAAAGGGCACAGCCCGAGCAAGCCGCGCCCCTGTCTCTTGAGCGAGACGTACGGCGAAACAAATTCCGAGATGCGCGCGGCCTGGCGGATCTCGGCGATCTTGTCCTCGGGAATCACTTGGCCTCGCCACTTAGGCCGGCCGGCTCGCGGTCGGTCGAGTTGAACGGATGCTCCGGCAACGCCTGGCTCAGCACCAGTTCGCCCAACGCGTTCAGCCGCGGTCCCAGCACCGAAGCAGCGACGTGCTGATCCAGGCGCGCGAGAAATTCGGAAGCCGGTTCCGCGACCACAGCAGCGGGGTCTGCGGGTTCGGCAGCCGGGGCATCGCGGGTAGCTTCGGCGGGACGCGGAGGCACGAAGGAGTGCAGCAGTACCATCAAGATACCGGCGACGATTGCCGACAGCGCACTGCCGAGCGCCGCCGCCAGCAAACGGCTCGGAACCGACAACCCGATGCCGAGCAACCGCGCAAGAAGCGCCGCCGCCAACCTCACCAACACCACCACCGTCACGAACACCAGCGCCGGCGCGAGCAGGTCAAGAACGAAATCGGGAGCGGGGATCGCCGTGACCAGGCGGTCGCGCACCGGGTCCGACCAGTCGCCGGCTACCATGAACGCCAGCACCGGAGAGGCATAACCCGCCAGCGTGCCGAAAAGGCCTCTGCTGTAACCGCGCAGGGCCGAGAAGGCCAGGAGCAGCGCGAGCGTGATATCGACCGTGCTCAAAAGGATTGGCGCGACCCGGCAGGGGCTTCCGGCTCGCTGGCGCGCATGATCCAGAGGGCGAGGGCCGCTGTCAACGCGCCGCCGCACGCAGAATTGGACGTGCGCTCGGGTCGTGGCACCCTGTGCGACCACTTGCGCAACCGGCCCCGCAGACAGACCGCTTGCGGGCAAGACCAGCGAGCACAACCAGCGAGCAACCAATTGACAAACCCAGATCCGATCTCTGTTCCACCGATGAGAACGCGCGGGCGCGCCGCGGCCGCCGGAAATCCCATCCACAGCGCCTGCGGGTCAAACCCACGCGGCTCCGCTTCTATCCAACACGCCGTCGGTCCCATCCAACGCGTATCCGGTCCGATCCAACGCGCCGCCGGTCCGATCCAACGCGCCGTCGGTCCCATCCAACGCACCTCCGGTCCGATCCAACGCCCCTCTTGTCCGATCCAACGCACCTTTGGTCCGATCCAACGCGCCGCCGATTCCATCCAACGCGCCGCCGATTCCATCCAACGCGCCTCGGGTCCCACTCAACGCGCCGTCGGTCCCATCCAACGCACCTCCGGTCCGATCCAACGCGCCGTCGCTCCCATTCAACGCACCTCCGGTCCCATCCAACGCACCTTTGGCGCGATCGCTGCCGCCTGCGCGGCTCTGGTCCTAGCTCTCCCAGCGTGTAGCCCAATGAATTCAAGAGAACCTTCCCACGGCGGCGACGGCGCCATGTCCAAGCCGCGTACCGAAATCTTCCGGTTGAAGAACGGCATGCAGGTGGTCATCCGCGAGGATCACTTCGCACCGGTGGTGGCCGAACAGGTGTGGGTTCACACCGGCGGCGCCGACGAGACCGGCACCGAAGCCGGCCTCGCCCACGTCCACGAGCACATGCTGTTCAAGGGCACCGAGAAGCGCGGCGTCGGCGAGATTGCCGGAGAGGTCGAATCCTCGGGCGGCAGCATCAACGCCTGGACTTCGTGGGACCAGACCGTCTACCACCTGGTGTTGGCCTCGCGTTTCGCGTCCGAGGGCATCGACATCCTCGCCGATGCGATGCAGCACTCGACCTTCGACCCGGGCGAACTCTCCAAGGAACTCAAGGTCGTCCTGGAAGAGTGGAAGCGCGGCCTGGATTCGCCGGGCAACCGCCTCTACGACACGCTGTTCGAGCAGGCCTACACCGCGCACCCGTACAAGCGCCCGGTGATCGGCACCGAAGACTCGATCAAGGGCTTCACGCGCGAAGGCATCCTGGCCTTCTACAAGAGCCACTACACGCCGAGCAACATGACCCTGATCGTGGTCGGTGACCTCAACACGAAGGAGATGCGCAAACAGATCGAAGCCAAGTTCGCGGGCTTCGCCGACCATCGCGCCGAGCGGCC
>Ga0172371_10002687_pt1 | contig 28012 bp, 27 predicted proteins | sample Lak12m_FD_114543 | JGI IMG/M metagenome (GOLD analysis project Ga0172371, IMG submission 114543) | Freshwater microbial communities from Kabuno Bay, South-Kivu, Congo - kab_022012_12m | ecosystem: Environmental > Aquatic > Freshwater > Lake | place: Democratic Republic of the Congo: South-Kivu...
AAAATATTTCTGAAAGTGGAGAAAAAACTGAAAAAGAATTAAAAGAAATGGCTGAAGATTTGCCAGTAATAAAAATTGTTGATTCATTAATTTCTCATGCAATTTTACAAGGCGCTTCTGATATTCACATAGAACCTGGAGAAAATGATTTAGTTGTTCGTTATCGTATTGATGGAATTTTACACGACGCAATGATTTTAAATAAAAATGCTGCACCGGGAATTATTGCTCGTATAAAAGTTTTATCAAATTTAAAACTTGATGAAAAAAGATTACCTCAGGATGGAAGGTTTAAAAAAGAACAGAATGGTGAAAAAATTTCTTTTCGTGTTTCTACTTTGCCAATTTTTTATGGTGAAAAAATTGTTATGAGAATTTTGAAAGAAAATGCTCATGGTTTTATTATTGAGTCTTTAGGTTTTCACGGAGAAGGACTTGAACGAATTCATGACGCTTTGAAACAAAAAATCGGAATGCTTTTGGCGACTGGTCCAACTGGTTCAGGAAAAACAACAACTCTTTATACAATGCTTGATATTTTAAATAAACCAGATGTAAATATTTCTACAGTTGAAGATCCTATTGAATATCAAATGCCTCGTATAAATCAAACACAAGTTAATCCAGAAATTGGTTTAACATTTGCTAATGGTTTGCGTTCTTTACTTCGTCAGGATCCAGATATAATAATGGTTGGTGAGATTCGAGATAATGAAACTGCGGGTTTGGCTATTAATGCTTCTCTAACAGGTCATTTAGTTCTTTCAACTATTCACACTAATTCTGCCTCTGGTGCAGTTCCAAGATTAATTGATATGGGAGCTGAACCATTTTTAATTGTTTCAACTGTAAAAACTGTTATTGGGCAAAGACTTGTTCGAAAACTTGTTCTTAATAAAGAAAAATATTTTTTATCTTCAGATGAAATAAAAAATCTTGCAAAACTTATTGATTTAGATAGAATGTTAAAATTTTTGAAAGATGAAAGAGTTGTTGATCAAAATATTGTTTGGGAAAAAATTCCATTTTATAAAGCAATAAAAAGTGAAGAAGCAGAAGATGGATTTTCAGGACGTCTTGGAATTCACGAAGTTTTAAAAATTACTTCTTCAATTAAAGAATTAATTATTAAAGGCGCTTCTCAAGATCAAATAGAAATTCAGGCAAAAAAAGAAGGTATGATGACAATGCTTGAAGATGGAATTTTTCAGGCAGTTTTGGGATTAACAACTTTAGAAGAAGTGTTAAGAGTTGTTTCTGAATAAAATAAAATATGCTTTTTTCTTATAGAGCAAAATTAAATAATGGAGAAATTATTAATGATCTTATGGATGGAATTGATCGCTTTGAAATTTCTCGTGAACTTAGATCTAGAGGATATATTCCATTGTCAATTTCTGAAAAAAAAAGTAATTTAAATTCTTTAGATTTTTTTGATAAATTTTTTTCTGGAGTAAAAATTTTTGAACTTATTATATTTACAAAAAATTTAAGTGGAATGCTGAAAGCTGGACTTTCTCTATCTCGTGCACTTTCTGTTTTACAAAAACAAACTAAAAATAAAGCCTTCAATAAAATTTTAGTTTCTATTGATAATGAAATAAATTCTGGAGGATCTCTTTCTTCTGGTATGGCAAAATATCCAAAAGTTTTTTCAAAATTATTTATTTCTATGATGAAAGCTGGTGAAGAATCAGGAAATTTAGTTGGTTCTTTAAATGAAGTTGGATCAAATTTAGAAAAATCTTATGCTCTTACAAAAAAAATTAAAGGAGCATTGATTTATCCGACTGTTATTTTGTCAGCAATGATTTTAATTGGAATTTTAATGTTTGCTTTTGTTGTTCCAACTTTAGCAAAAACATTTAATGAATTGGGAACAGAATTACCATCTTCAACTAAAGTTATAATTTTTTTGGGAAATTTCTTTTCTAATCATTTACTTTTGTCTTTATTGTCTTTAGTAATTATTGTTTTTGGAGGAATTTCTTTAGTCAAAGCACAATTTATGGAGAAATATATTGATTTTATTGTAATTAAATTTCCTCTTATTGGTGGTATTGTTCAGCAATTAAATACAGCTCGCACAGCTCGCACTATGTCTTCTCTTTTATTATCAGGAGTTTCAATAACTAAATCCATCGAAATAACTCAAGAAGTTGTTCAGAATATTTATTATAGAAAAGTTTTAGAAGATGCAAAAAATGGAATTGAAAAAGGTCTTCCTTTTTCTTATTATTTTGAAGAAAATACAAAATTATATCCAATAATGATGTCAGAAATGATTCAAGTTGGAGAGGAAACAGGAAAGTTGGCTGATATGTTACATGACATTGCTGTTTTTTATGAAGATGAAATTGAAAATAAAACAAAAAATTTATCTACAGTTATTGAACCATTTTTAATGATAATTATTGGTGGAGCAGTTGGATTTTTTGCAGTTTCAATGATTACACCTATGTATACAGTTATGGATACAATAAAATAAAAATGAAAAATTTTAATCAAAAAGGAATAAATTTAATTGAAATAATAATTGTTGTTGCTGTTATTGGAATTATGTTGGTTATTGCTTTACCTCAATTTTCAAAAATAAAAAGAGCGCAAGTTTTAAAAAATGCAGGACAAGATATTTTTTCTACACTTAATTTAGCACGTTCTCAAACGTTAGCATCTCTTGATTTATCATCTTACGGAGTGCATTTTCAATCAGATAAAATTGTTTTATTTAAAGGAACTTCTTATTCACAAAATGATGAAAATAATATAGATACAAATATTATTTCTCCAGCTATTATTTCTTCAATTTCTCTTACTGGTGGTGCTGAAAATATTTATTTTAATAGATTATCTGGAATACCAAATGTTTCTGGAAATATTACAGTTTCTGTGCCAAGTGATAATTTAACAAAAGTTATAACAATATCTGAAACAGGATCAATAAATTTGAATTAAAATAATATGAAAAATTTTATAAATAAAAAAAATTTTGGATTTATGATGGTAGAAGTTTTAGTTGTTTCTTCTATTATTACAGCGTCTGTTTTAGGAGCTATGGCTGTTGCACAAAAATCTATTTCTATTTCTCGTCAATCTGTTCATACAGCGCAAGCTGGTTTTTTATTAGAAGAAGGCGCTGAAGCTATTAGAATCTTGAGAGATAATGCTTGGACAAATATTTCAAATTTAAATATAAACACAGATTATTATTTAGTTTTTTCTGACGGAACTTGGATAACTTCTACAACTCCGTCTGAGATTGGAAAATTTACTAGAAAAATTCGAATATCAAATGTAAATCGCAATGCAACATCTCAAGATATTTCAGTTTCAGGAACAAATGATGTAAATACAAAATTAATTACAGTTTCTGTTTCTTGGATTGAAGGTGGAAGAACAATTACAAAAAGTTTGCCATTTTATATAATGAATATTTTTTCATGATTAAATTACAAAAAAATAAAAAAAAATATGGTTTTGCTGTTTTGGAAACTATTTTATATATTTCTTTTTTTGCTATTCTTTCTATAGTTGTTATTAATTCATTAATAACTATGATGAAATCTTTTAAAGAAATAAAAATTCAATCTGAATTAATTCAAGGTTCTTCAATAATGGAAAAAATTTCTAGAGAAATAAAAAAAGCTAATTCTATAAATTCTATAACTTCTAATGATTTAAAATTAGACACAAAAGACGATAATGGTGTTGCAAAAACTGTTCGTTTTGTTTTTTTAAATAATGATATTAATTTTTATGAAAATGATGTATTAAAAGGAAATCTTAATCCAGTAAACGTTATAATAGATGATTTAAATTTTATTCAAATAACTACAGTAAAAGGAAATGCTATTAAAATAATATTAACAACTGGTGTAGTAAATGATTTACAAAATCGAACAGAAGATTTTTATGATACAGTTGTTTTAAGAGGTGATTATTAAAATGAAAAATAAAAAAATAAAAATAAATAATCAATCTGGTGCGGCAATGTTAGTTTCTATTATATTTTTTCTTTTTATTTCTTTAGCAATTATTGCTGGGCTTGTTTCACCTTCTTCTAAGGGATTTCAAATAGCTAATGCTGATTTGAAATCAAAATCTTCATATTATTTAGCTGAAACAGGCACTGAAGATACGATGTATCGTTTGATTAATAATATGACTATTGACAATAGTGAAACCATAACTCTAGGTTCTAATTTAACAACTACAACTATTACAGATGGTGCAATGAGTACTAAAAGTATTACTTCTACCGGTAATGTATCAAACTATAAAAGAAAAGTTTCTTTATCACTTGGTATAGGTGATGGTTTATCTTTTAGTTATGGTATTCAGGCTGGTGAATGGGGTTTTCGTATGGGGGATAAGTCTTATATTGATGGAAGTGTATATTCAAATGGGCCAGTTATAGGCACCGGAAGCGCTAGTGTTACAGGTAGTGTCACATCAGCAAATACTCCCTCAATAATTGCTGATCAAGAAAATGGTTCTGGCACTCCTACTTATAATCTTTCTTTTGGTAGAGATGATCATCATGATCATCATGATCATCATGATTTTGATGAATATGAAAATATTGCACAGAGTTTTATCGCTTCTTCTTCTGGTGCATTAAACAAAGTACAACTTTATATAAAAAAAGTAGGTCATCCATCAAATGCTACAGTTTTTATTGCGCATGATATAAATGGTGAGCCAGATGATGCGAGAGATCTTTTGTCTCAAGGTACATTGTCAGCATCCCTTGTGTCTACTTCATATGGATGGGTCACTATTACATTTAATACAAATCCAAATATTATAAGTGGTCAAACTTATTGGATTTTAGTAGAAAGTAATAATGATAGTCATGATTATTATACAGTAGGAGCAAATACTGCTTATGAAAATGGTTTTGCTTTAATTGGAAATTATTCCCACGATCATCATCATTATGATAATAGTTGGGATCCTGTTTCTCCTTCAAATGCTGATTTGTTTTTTAAGATTTATTTAAATGGCTTATTGGGTTCAATTGATGATGTTGGTATTGGTAAAAATGGTATTGGAAATGCTTATGCTCATAGTGTTGTAGACTCTTCAATTGCTGGAATAAATTATTGCAAGACAGGAAGTGGAAATAATAAAAGTTGTAATACTTCGTTAGATGATCCAGTGTCTATTGCTATGCCAATTTCTGAACAAAATATTTTAGATTGGAAAGCTGATGCTCTTATGGGTGGAATAATAGATGGTGATTACATTCCAGGTGGTCATGGTGTTTCAATGGGACCTAAAAAAATAAATGGTAATTTTCATTTGGATGATAAAGATATTTTGACTCTTACAGGCACACTTTGGATTACTGGTAACTTACGTGTGGACCATAAAGCAATAATAAAACCAGATCCAGGGTATCAAAGCTCTAGTGCAGCTATAATAGTAGATGGCAATATAACTATAAAAAATGATGCAGATATTATTTCAGGAAATTCAAGTAGTTATGTTTTACTGTTAAGTACAAGTAATTGTCCTTTCGACCCTAGTTGTGATGGCATTGATGCCATAGAATTAAGTAGTAAGGTTGAAGCTGCAATTTTATATGCTGGTGATGGTCTTATAGATGTAAAGAGTAAAGCAAAAGCACGGCAGGTTACTGCTTATGGTATAGATTTAGGTTATGATTCTGATTTGATATATGATAGTGGTTTAATTAATCAAAACTTTATTAGTGGACCATCTGGAGATTGGAATATACAAAGCTGGAAAGAAAGTCAGTAGGATTTTATTTTTACTTTTGTGCTAGAATATACTAATGTCTAAAAAAATTATAATAGCAAATTGGAAGATGAATCCACTTACTTTCGTGGAAGCAGAAAAGCTTGCAAAAGCATCTGATAAAGATGGCATTGTATTGTGTGCACCGTTTGTCTTTTTGAATGAGTTAAAAAAAGTTTTGAAAAAAGCAAAATTGGGAGCACAAGATGCTTTTTTTGGTGATGTCGGTGCTTTTACGGGAGAGATTTCTGCAAAAATGCTAAAAAATCTTGGTATAGAATATGTGATTTTAGGTCATTCTGAAAAGAGGGCATTAGGCGAGAACAATGATTTAGTAAATAAAAAATTAAAAGCAGTTTTGGATTTGAAAATTACTCCAATACTTTGTGTTGGAGAAAAAGAAAGAGATGAAAATCATGAATATATAAATATTGTGCGAGAGCAAATACTAGAATGTTTAGCTAATATTAAAAAAGAGGCTCTATCAAAAATAATTATTGCTTATGAGCCAGTCTGGGCAATAGGTAAAAATGCTTTGAGGGGAGCCACGGCAGAAGAATTTTTAGAAATGAGTATTTTTATTAAAAAAATCTTATCAGATAAATTTGGTATAAAAATAAAGTTGCCCAAAATTATTTATGGTGGTTCTGTAAATTCACAAAATGCACTTTCATTTTTAGAGCAAGGTAATACTGATGGTTTTCTCATTGGTGGAGCGAGCTTGGATGCTAAAAAATTTAATGAAATAATAAAAATATGCGAAGCATTAAACAAATAAAAAATATAAAAAACAAAACAGCTCTTGTGAGAGTTGATTTTAATGTGCCAATAAAAAACGGTAAAGTTTTAGATGATTTTAGAATTAGAAAATCTTTACCAACTATAAAATTTTTACAAAAAAAAGGAGCTAATGTTGTTTTAATCGCTCATTTAGGGAAAGATGGAAAAGCCAGTATGAAACCGGTTGCAAATTGTCTTAGAAAATATATTAAAAAAAATATTACTCTTTTGGAAAATATCAGAAAATATAAAGGTGAAGAAAAAAATGATAAAAATTTTGCTAAAGAATTATCAAAACTTGGTGATTTTTATGTAAATGATGCCTTCTCAGTTTCTCATCGTGAGCATGCATCAGTTGTAGGAATACCAAAATTTTTACCAAGTTATTCTGGTTTTCAATTAGATGAAGAAATAAAAAATTTATCAAAAGTATTAAAACCAAAGCATATTTTCTTTTTTATTCTTGGTGGTGCAAAATTTTCAACAAAAATGCCTTTAATTAAAAAATATTTAAAACTTGCTGATTATATTTTTATTGGTGGAGCATTACTTGATGATTTTTTAAAAGCTGAAGGTTTTGAAGTTGGAAAATCTCTTGTAGATAATAAAAATTATAAAATAGAAACAATTTTAAAAAATAAAAAAATTATTTTACCTATTGATGTTGTTGTAAAATCTGGAAATAAAATAATTAATAAAAAAATAAATCAAATTAAAAAAGATGAAATTATTTTAGATATTGGAAAAGAATCAATAAAAATTGCAGAAAATTATATTAAAAAATCAAAATTAATTTTATGGAATGGACCACTTGGCAAATATGAAGAAAAAGAAGGCGATATTGCAACTAAAAAATTATTGAAAGCAGTTGCAAGTTCAAAAGCTGAAAGTATAATTGGTGGAGGTGATACAGTGGAATTAATTTCTAAAATGAAAATAGAAAAGAAATTTTCATTTGTTTCAACTGGTGGTGGTGCAACTTTGGATTTTCTTGTAAATGGCACTTTGCCAGGAATTAAAGTTCTTGAATAATTCTTTTTATTAATTCGTCTGGTTCGCCTTCTTGGTATTTTTTTCTTGGAAATTGAGGAAGATTATCATCAAAATATCTTGGTATTAAATGGATATGAAAATGTGGAATTTCTTCACCGTTTACGCTAACTTGGATATAATCACATTTCATTCCTATTTTCATAGAAATCATTAATTTTTTTGTTGTTTTAAAAATTTCAGAAATTAATTCATCATTTGCATCTTGCATCCAAATTATATGTTCTTTTGGAATTATTAAAACGTGTCCATGAGAGACCGGCTGAATATCAAGAAAAGCCATAAATTTTTTATCTTCATAAATTTTATGGCAAGGAATTTTTTTATTTACTATTTTGCAAAAAATGCAGTCTGTTCTTTCCATATTTTTATAATAGCAGATTTTTACAAATAAAAAAGCACTACAAATATTCTGTAGTGCTTTTCATATTTTTTTATTTTATTTTGTGTATTGTACTGGGAAAAGAACATTTGTCCCACCAATTCTTGTTTGGAGTATAATTATGTTTTTTTCAACAGTAACTATTTCTCCTTTTTCAATAATAAAAGGACATTTTGTTCCGAAAGAAGCTCTGTTTCTTTTAACACTACCATTTAATACTGGATAGCCAAAAATATTAGCTGGTTTTTTGAAATTAATAATTTCTCCTCGTTTTATTTTTGGTATTTGTGATACTAATGTCTCTAACTTAGGAGCTTCTTGGGGGATGATTTGTTTGTTCATTTATTTTTTTATTTATTTGTGAATAACTAATTAAACTATAAATATTATATATTTTTTATTATTTATGTCAATAAAATTTAGATATTTTATTGTGTTATACTCTACAAATGGAAAAACATTCGAAACTTATTCAAACACTTCTAAAAAATCGTGGAATTGAAAATAAAGAGGAAATTGAGAAATTTTTAAATCCAAATTATGAAGCTGATTTATACGATCCTTTTTTAATGAAAGATATGGAAAAAGCTTGTGTTAAGCTTTTTGAAAAAATAGAAGCTAATGAAAAAATAATTATTTATGCCGATTATGATTCTGATGGAATTCCTGGAGCAGTTATTTTAGATGATTTGTTAAAAAAAATTGGTTATAAAAATTATGAAGTTTATATTCCAATGAGAAATTCAGAGGGCTATGGTTTGAATTTAGAAGCAATAAAAGAATTTACACAAAAAAATGTAAAACTTTTAATTACTGTTGATTTAGGCATTACAGCAATTGTAGAAGTTATTCAAGCAGAAGTTGATGAAATTGATGTAATAATTACTGATCATCATTTACCACTTGAAATATTACCAAAAGCTTATGCTATTTTGAATCCAAAAGTTGATAATTACCCAGAGAAAATGCTTTGTGGTGCTGGGGTTGCTTTCAAATTTGTTCAAGGTTTTGTAAAAAAATATGGAGAATTTTATAAAATTTCAGATGGTTGGGAAAAATGGCTTTTAGATATGGTAGCAATTGCGACTCTTTCTGATATGGTTCCACTTGTTGGTGAAAATCACACGTTGGCAAATTTTGGAATGAAAGTTTTGAGAAAAACTCGTCGTCTTGGTTTGCAAAAACTTTTAGCAAAAATGAATTTGGATCAAAGATATCTTGTTGAAGATGATATTACTTTTATGATTACACCTAGATTAAATGCTGCTTCACGAATGGATAATCCACTTCGTGCTTTTGAGCTTCTTTCCACAACTGATGAAATACAAGCAGGTGAATTAGCAAAACATTTATCAAAAATAAATGATGATAGAAAATTAATTGTTGCTGGAATTATGCGTGAAGTAAAAAAGAAAATTGAAAAAAGAGAATTAGGTGAAATTATTGTAATAGGAAATCCAAAATGGAAAGTTGGTGTTCTTGGCTTAGTTGCTGGAAAAATTTCTGATGAATATAAAAAAACTGTTTTTGTTTGGGGAAAAGATGAAAATGATTTAATAAAAGGATCTTGTAGGTCTGGTGGTTTTATTTCAGTAGTGGAACTTATGTCAGAAAATAAAGATCATTTTATTGAATTTGGTGGACACGAAATGGCTGGAGGGTTTTCTGTTCATAATGATAAAATTCATTTTTTAGAAGAAGTTCTTATAAATTCTTTGGTAAATATAAAAACTTTGGAAAAGAAAAATGTTGCTGAAAATTATGATATTGAGGGTGATTTTAGTTTAGTAAGTATGAAAAATTGGAAAGAAATGGAAAAATTAAGCCCATATGGTTTTGGAAATCCTAAACCAATTTTTCTTTTTAAAAATATAAAAATAGAAAAAATTAAAAAATTTGGTAAAAATAATTCTGGAGAGCATTTAGAGATAGTTTTTTCAGATTTTAATAATATAAAAATTAAAGCGATTTCTTTTTTTTCTAATGAAGATTCTTTTCAAATTAAATTAGAAGAAAATTTGAAAATAAATTTACTTGCGACTTTTGATTTGTCTAGATTTGCTGGTAGAGAAGAACTTCGTTTAAGGATTATTAATATTTTTTAAATAAAAATAAGTCTTTACAAGTTTGTTTTATTATGTTATTTTAAAGAAAATTTTTGTTATTTAAAATAAATTTAATATTCTAGATTATGAAAAATTTTTTAATAATTTTTGTATTTTTGTTTGGTTTTTTAGTTAATCAAACAAAGGCTCAAAATAATATAAAAGAGCCAGATATTACAAGGTATTTTCCAAATTATACTTGGAAAGATTATATTACAAAAAAAATTGTCGCTATATATAGTGATGAAAATGATTTAGAAATTTCTGAAGAAATGAAAAATCTTTTAAATAACAAGGAAGAAGATGATACACTGTTTCAGTCTCAAATTTTGAAATATTTTGAAATAGCAGAAAATCGTAATAATGTTATTGATTGGACAATAAGTTATGCACGCAAAATTTCTATTGTGCATCAAACCATGAAAAAAGATGATATTATAGATTTAATAAAAGATGAATTTGAAGATTTTTTAACTCCAGAAATTACAAAAGAATTAGAAAAATTAAAACTTGGTAGAGTTTATTATCTTGAGAAGTAAATTTTTTTATTTTTTATAAATCCTATAACTTTAAAAGTTATAGGATTTTTTAATATGTTATAATTTAGAAATGAACAAAGATGAAATTATAATTTATACGGATGGAAGTTCTTTGGGAAATCCTGGATCAGGTGGTTGGGGTTCTGTTGTTATTGTTTTAGATGAAAAAGTTGTTGAATTGGGTGGAAAAGAAAAACAATCTACAAATAATAGAATGGAAATGACTGCTGCTATAGAAGCACTTAGATTAGTTCAGGAAAGAAAAATAAAAGCAAAAACTATAAATGTTCATACTGATTCGGCTTATTTATTAAATGGTATTACCATTTGGATTTTTTCTTGGATAAAAAATAATTGGCGAAATGCTTCGAAAGATCCAGTTTTAAATAAAGATTTATGGGAAGAACTTTTTAAACTTACTTTTGATTTAAAAAATAAATATGAAATTAAATGGACGAAAGTTGATGGGCATTCAGGAGTTCAATTAAATGAAAGATGTGATCAAATTGCCACAACTTTTTCTGCTGGCGAACACATGCCACTTTTTACTGGTAATTTGAAAGATTATCAAAAAGTTTTTTTAGATTTTTAAAATAAATGCAGGATAGAATTTTCTATTCAATTTGCTTTGGTTTTGTTTTTGGAATATTTTTACGATCTTTTTTGATAATAGATTTTTATTTAGTTATTTTATTTAGTTTTATTTCCATTATTCTTTTATTATTTTTTATTTTTATCTCTAAAAATAAATGGGGAATAATTTTAAGCGTTTTTCTTTTGGTATTTTCTCTAGGAATTTTTAGATTTCAATTAGCTGATAAAAATAGTATAAACTTTTTAAGTTTGCAAGAAAATAAAAAAGTTGAGCTACTTGGTTTGATTGTAGATGAGCCAGAAATAAAAGAAAATAATCAAAAATTAATTGTACAAGTAAAAGAAAATAATGAAAAAACAAAGATTTTAATTACAGCAAATTTTGATCAAGATTTTAAATATGGAGATGAAATAAATTTTTCAGGAAATTTACAAAAACCACAGAATTTTACAAGTGATCAAGGTAAAGAATTTGATTATATAAATTATTTAAAAAAAGATGGAATTTTTTATGTGATGAATTATCCAAAATTAGAAATAATTTCTTCTGATAATGGTTCTCATATTAAATCATTTTTATTTTCAATTAAAAATAAATTTTTAGAAAAAATAAATTTATTAATTTCAGATCCAGAAAATCTTTTAATGAATGGTTTGATTTTAGGAGAGAAGTCTTTATTTAGCGAATCACTTCGTCAGAGTTTTGTGAATACTGGCACGATTCATATTATAGCTTTATCAGGCTATAACGTAACAATTGTTGCAGAATGGATTATGAAATTATTTAGTTTTTTGCCATATAATTTTGGAATTTATATTGGTATTTTAGCTATTATTTTATTTGTTTTAATGACTGGTGGAAGTTCTACTGCTATACGTGCTGGAATAATGGCAGTATTAATGTTATTTGCACGTGCAACTGGTAGAAATTATGATGTAGCGCGAGCTTTGATTTTAACAGCAGTTATTATGATAATTTTTAATCCATTTATTTTAGCTTTTGATGTTTCATTTCAACTTTCTTTTATTGCGACAATTTCAGTTATTTTTCTTGCTCCTAAAATTGAAAAATATTTTTTATGGATTACACCAAAATTTGGTTTGCGAGATATAATTTCCGTAACTACCGCAGCATATATTTTTGTTATGCCATTTATTCTTTATAAGATGGGAAATCTTTCTATTGTTTCTTTGCCAGCAAATATTTTAATTCTTCCATTTATTCCATTTACAATGTTGCTTGGTTTTCTTTCTGGGATTTTAGGTTTCATTTGGTATTTATTGGCAATGCCATTTGGTTATGTTTCATATTTTTTTCTTCACTACGAACTTGCTGTTGTAAAATTTTTTTCTGATTTACCATTTTCATCTTTTACAATTTCAAATTTTTCATTGTTGATAACAATTTTTATTTATTTGTGTTTTTTTTATAAATTATTTTGGGTAGATATAAAAAAATTCTTTGCGTGGTAATATTATTTTATGTTTTATAATTCTAAAAAATATACTTTAATTATTTTATTTTTATTTCTTTTAATTTTTGATTTAATTCTTTTTAAATTTGATTATGAAAATTCTCATAGAAAATTAACTTTTACTGTATTAGATGTTGGGCAAGGTGATGCTATTTTTATTGAATCACCAACTGGTGTGCAAATTTTGATTGATGCTGGTTCTTCTAGAAAAGTTTTAGGTGAACTTTCAAAAGTTATGCCGATGTTTGATAGAAGTTTGGATACAATTTTTATGACTCATCCAGACCAAGATCATATTGGAGGGTTTATAGATGTTTTAAAAAATTATTCAGTTGGTGCAGTTTTTGAATCAGGAATTTCTGGCAGTTCAAAAACTTTTCAAAATTTGAAAAAAGAAATTGAAAATAAAAAAATTCCAGATTTTCTAGCTAGACGCGGAACAAACTTGGATATTGGTGGTGGCGCATTTATAAATATTTTATTTCCAGATCGTGATGTTTCTAATTGGGAAAGTAATGAAGGTTCAATTGTTTCAAAACTTTCCTATGGAAATAATTCAATTATGTTAACTGGTGATGCTCCAATAAAAACAGAAAAAATAATTCTTTCAGAAAATTCAGCAGAAGTTTTACATAGTGAATTTTTAAAAGTTGGACATCACGGTTCAAGAACTTCGTCTTCATTGGATTTTTTAAAAGCTATTTCTCCTAAATATAGTTTAATTTCAGTTGGTTTAGATAATAAATATGGTCATCCACATAAAGAAGTTTTAGGTTTTTTAAATAATTTAGGTATTCAAGTTTTTCGCACAGATCAGTTGGGACAAATAAAAATAAAATGTGATAAAATAGAGCCATGCAAGATAAACAAATAGAAAAACTTATTAAAACTGAGACAAAAAGACAAAAAAGTGTTATAAATCTGATTGCATCTGAGAATTATGTTTCTAAGAATGTATTGCAAGCACTGGGTTCTATTCTTACAAATAAATATGCGGAAGGATATCCAGGGAAGAGATATTATGGAGGTAATAATATTATTGATAAAGTAGAAAATCTTTGTATAGAACGAGCTTTAAAACTTTTTAAATTAAAATCTAAAGATTGGCATGTAAATGTTCAACTTCTTTCTGGAAGCCCTGCGAATTTTGCTTTATATTTAGCTCTCGTACCAGTTGGTGGAAAAATTATGGGAATGAAATTAACTTCTGGTGGGCATCTTACACACGGACATCCGCTTTCTATGACAGGTAAACTTTGGAAATCAATTCAGTTTGAACTTGATGTAAATACTGAAGTTATTGATTATGAAAAATTAAAACAAATGGCGTTGGTTGAAAAACCAGATATTATTGTTTGTGGTTTTACGGCATATCCAAGATTTGTTGATTTTAAAAAGTTTCGTGAAATTGCGGATGCTGTGGTTTATTCTGACGGACGGAAGGGAGCAATATTGCATGTAGATATGTCGCATTTTGCAGGATTGGTTGCAGGAGGAGTTTATCCATCACCATTTCAGTATGCAGATACTGTTATGACGACAACTCACAAAAGTTTACGTGGCCCAAGGCAAGCAATTTTGTTTGTTAAAAAAGATGAACGAGGTTTTGATAAAAAATTAGACAAGATGGTGATTCCAGGACTTTTTGGTGGACCTCATGAAAATAATATTGCGGGTGTCGCTATTGCCTTGAAAGAAGCGATGACGGGAGCATTTAAAAAATATGCAAAACAAGTTGTGAAAAATGCAAAAACTTTAGCAAATGAATTAAAAAAACTTGGTTGGCATATAATTTCAGGAGGAACAGATTCGCATTTAATATTGATGGACACTTGGATGAATGGAAAAGGAATTTCTGGAAAAGAAGCTAGCGAAAGATTAGAAAAAGCTGGAATAATAGTAAATATGAATACTATCCCAGGAGATACTCGTTCTGTGATGGATCCGTCTGGTGTTCGCCTTGGCACTTGTGCGGAAACAACCCGTGGAAGAAAAGAAAAAGATATGGTTAAAATTGCAGAGAAAATAAATTTTATTTTAAGAAAATAAATGAAGAAGAATAAAAAACAAAAAAAGTATAAAGATACAATAATTTATTTTGACGAAATAATGAAAAATTGTTTGGAAATTATTGATTCAAAAAAAAGAGAATATGGATCAAGTGTTTGTAAATATAGGCCAGCTTCTTTAACGGATAGAATTTTAACAAAACTTTCCAGAGTGCGTTCTATTCAAGAAAAAAAAGTTTCAAAAGTTGATGAACCTATTGAAGAAACTTTAGCGCATACAATAAATTATGTTTTATTTAGAATTTGGCGTTTAGAAGAAGGTGATAAAAAATTAAAAGAAATAAATATTTTAAAAATAAATAAAATTGCAAAAGAAATTAGAGAAATTTTAGAAAAGAAAAATCACGATTATGGCGAATCTTGGAAAAAAATGAGAGTTTCTTCTATTACTGATGAAGCTCTTGTAAAAATTGATCGTATTATTAAAATGGAAAATTTAATTAAAAGAGATAAAAAAAATTTAATAAAATTAAATTCAAAAATTTTAGATTCTTTATATGATATTACAAATTATTTAATTTTTGCAATTATTCATATTAAAGAAGGTAAAAATCCAATGGAATAAAAATTATGAAAATAAAAATTAAAAAATTAAAAGAAAATGCGAAATTGCCAACTTATGCTTATCCTGGTGATGTAGGTATGGATTTGTATAGTTTAGAAACTGTTACCATAAATCCAGGAGAAAGTTATTTATTTTGGCATGGTTTTGCTTTAGAATTTCCAGAAGGCTATGCAGCGATTATAAAAGACAAAGGAAGTATTGCAATGGCTGGATTTACGCAAATGGGTGGAGTTTTTGATGCTGGTTATCGTGGAGAATATAGTACAAAATTGGTTAATTTGTCCAATAAACCTTATACTTTTGAAGAAGGTGATAAAGTTGCTCAACTTGTAATTTATCCTGTAATTATTGCAGATTTAGAACAAGCTGATGAGCTTAGTGAGTCTGTTCGTGGAGAAAAGAAACATGGTTCTAGTGGTAAAAAATAAAATGACGAATATAAAAAATAAAATAGAAAAATTAATTACTGAAGCTTTAGAAGATCTTAAAATAGATGCTGATAATTTTACGATTAAACATCCTGAAAATTTTGATAATGGTGATTATTTTACAAATGTTGCTATGGTTTGTGCAAAAAAATTATCAATAAAACCAAAAGAACTTGCTGAAAATATTGTTGCAAAAATTTTAGAAAATAAAAATCGACATTATATAGAAGATGTACAAGTTGCAGGAGCTGGGTTTATAAATTTTTATTTAGATAAAGAATTTTTTGTAAAAAAAGTTAAAGAAATTTTAAAAGAAAAAGAAAATTGGGGAAAAAATGACTTACTAAAAGGAAAAAAAGTTATGATTGAATATACTCAGCCAAATCCTTTTAAGCCATTTCACATTGGGCATTTAATGAGCAATGCAATTGGTGAAGCTATTTCTAGAATTGTGGAATTTTCTGGCGCAAAAACTATTCGTGCAAATTATCAGGGCGACATCGGTCCACATGTTGCAAAAGCGATTTTTGGACTTCAAAAATTTGGAATGCCGGATCAAGGCGATTCTGTTTCTGAAAAAGCGCAATATATTGGCGAATGTTATTCAAAAGGAAGTAATTTATATGACACAAATGAAAACATAAAAAAAGAAATTGATGAAATAAATAAAAAGATTTATGAAAAAAGTGATCAAAAAATAAATGAAATTTATGATTGGGGAAGAAGTATAACACTTGAAGCTTTTGAGGAAATTTATAAAATTTTAGGGACTAAATTTTATAAATATTATTTTGAAAGCAAAATGGCGCCTATTGGAGAAAAAATTGTCAGAAATAATATTGGAAAAGTTTTTGAAAAATCTGATGGAGCAATTATTTTTCATGGAGAAAATTATGATAAAAAACTTCATACGCGTGTTTTTATAAATTCACAAAATTTGCCGACCTATGAAACAAAAGAATTAGGCTTAACCTTAACTAAGTTTAAGAAAAATATTTTTGTGAAAAAATTGGATTTATCTATTGTTACTACAGCAATTGAACAGGCAGAATATATGAAAGTTGTGCAAAAAGCTATTTCTCTAATTCATCCAAAATTGGAAAACAGAATGAAACATATTACTCACGGAATGATGCGTTTCGCTTTTGGAAAAATGTCTTCACGACAAGGCAATGTAATTACCGGTGAATCTCTTTTGCAAGATTCCACAGATGTTATTTTGGAAAAAATAAAAGATCGTGAATTTAATGAAGAGAAGAAAAAAGAAATTTCAGAAGTTGTTGCAGTTTCTGCTTTAAAATATTCCATATTAAAATCTTCTCTTGGCTCGGATATTATTTTTGATTTTGAAAAATCAATTTCATTTGAAGGGGATTCTGGCCCATATTTGCAATATACAGCTGTGCGGGCAAATTCTATTTTAAATAAAGTAAAAGATTTTAATTTGGAAAATAAAAAAAAAATTCCTGAAGAAATTACAAATTTGGAAAAAATTCTTTATCAATTTCCTGAAGTTGTTGAAAGATCGTATAAAGAATTTGCTCCACATTATATAGCTACTTATTTAACTTTACTTGCAAGTAGTTTTAATAATTTTTATGGAAATACAAAAATTCTAGATGAAGAAAATAGATTTGCTAAATATCATCTTGAACTTGTGGAATCATTTTTTCAAATAATGAAAAATGGTTTATGGCTTTTAGGAATAGAAGTTCCAGAAAAAATGTAAATAAAAAAACCTTCCCGAGTTACAGGGAAGGTTTTGCTTTGGGCGGTGTGTGCATGTAACGTTTAGTCGGATAAACACCGACGTCAATTACCCCAAAGCGATTGCTAAGATATTAATGAAGTAGACGTTTAACCGCGCCTGCTGACACGTCAATTTGGCACTTCAAAACTGTTTTGACCGATTAGCGTTGTCATGACAGCTATCTTCCTTGCAAGGTGCAATTTGATTTAATAATAAAGAAATCTAGGAAAAAAGCAAATTTTTTGCTAAAATCATTTTATATGGATAAAGAAAATAGAAAAAGCCAATCAGCGCTTCGGGAAGAAGCAGTTTTGCAATTTTGGAAAGATAATCAAATTTTTAAGAAAAGTTTAGAAAAAAAAGCTCCAAAAGGTGATTTTGTTTTTTATGAAGGACCACCAACAGCAAATGGAAAACCAGGAATACATCATTTAGAAGCACGTGCTTTTAAAGATGCTATTCCACGTTATAAAACAATGCGTGGTTATCATGTTGCTAGAAAAGGAGGTTGGGATACTCATGGTTTGCCAGTTGAATTACAAGTTGAAAAACAACTTGGTTTAACTTCTAAAAAAGATATAGAAGAATATGGAATTGCAAAATTTAATCAAAAATGTAAAGAAAGTGTTTGGGAATATTTAGAATTTTGGAATAAATTTACTGAAAGAATTGGTTTTTGGGTTGATCAAGAAAATCCTTATGTGACATATCAGAATAGTTATATTGAATCAGTTTGGAATGTTATAAAAGAAGTAAATAAACAAAATTTACTTTTTAAAGATTATAAAATTGTTCCTTGGTGTCCTCGTTGTGGAACAACTTTATCTTCACATGAACTTGCGCAAGGTTATGAAGATGTGAAAGATTTATCTGTAACTACGAAGTTTAAAATTATTGGACAAAAAAATACTTTTATATTAGCTTGGACTACAACACCTTGGACTTTGCCAGGTAATGTTGCTTTGGCTGTTGGTGAAAAAATAGATTATGTAAAAATAAAAGTTGGAAATGAATTTTTTATTTTAGCAAAAGAACGAATCGAAGTTATTGAAGGTGAGTATGAAATAGTAGAAGATTTTAAAGGCAAAGATTTAGTTGGTTTAGAATATGAGCCACTTTATCAATATTTTAAAAATACACTTCCTGAAAGTGAAAAAATAAAATTAGAAAAAGCATTTAAAGTTTATCCTGCAAATTTTGTTACAACACAAGATGGAACAGGTGTCGTGCATACAGCTGTAATGTATGGACAAGATGATTTTGTTTTAGGAAATGAAATTGGTTTACCAAAACATCATTTAGTTGGACTTGATGGAAAGTTTTTATTAGGCACAGATTTTCTTGAAGGTAGATTTGTTCGTGATGAAGAAGTTGCAGTAGATATTATAAAAGATTTGGCGCATCGCGGACTTTTATTTAAAAAAGAAAAATATGAACACTCATATCCGCATTGTTGGCGTTGTAAAACTGCGCTTATATATTACGCTCGTGATTCTTGGTATATTCGTATGACAGATTTGCGAGATAAAATGGTGAAAGAAAATGAAGATATAAATTGGGAACCTGATTATATAAAACAAGGACGTTTTGGTGAATGGTTGCGTGAAATAAAAGATTGGGCAATTTCTCGTGAAAGATATTGGGGAACACCACTTCCTGTTTGGCATTGTGAAAAATGTAAAAAAATAGAAGTTGTTGGCAGTATGGAAGATTTGAAAGAAAAAACAAAAAAATCTGGAAATAAATATTTTGTAATGCGACATGGAGAGACTGAAGGTAATTTAACAGATAAAATTTGTTCAAAAATTGAAGAAAAAGATGGTCTAACAGAAAATGGAAAGAAACAAGTTTTGAATTCTATAGCAGATTTAAAAAATAAAAATATTAGTTTAATTATTTCGTCAGATTTTTTTAGAACAAAAGAAACAGCAGAAATTGTTAAAAAAGAATTAGATTTTTCAGATGATTATTTAATTTTTGATAAAAGAATTAGAGAAATAAGCGCAGGAGCTTACAATGGTAAAAAATGGAATGAATATCCACATTTTTTTAGTGATGCACCAGAAGGATTAGAATCGTTAATGGATGTTAAAAAAAGAGTTTCTGATTTTCTTTATGATTTGGAAAATAAATATCAAAATAAAAATATTTTAATAATTACTCACGAATCAGCTGGTAGATTAATGTTTACAACTGATTATTTAGATTTTAATTTTAAAACTGTTGCAGAATATAGAAAAAGATTTCCAGTTATTAAAAATGCAGAAGTTAGAGAATTAAATTTCACTCCTGTTCCTCACAATGAAAATTATGAATTAGATTTACATAAACCATATATTGATGAAGTAGAACTTGGTTGTAGTTGTGGTGGAAAATTAGAAAGAGCAAAAGAAGTTATGGATGTTTGGCTTGATTCTGGAACAATGCCTTTTTCACAAGATCATTATCCATTTGAAAATAAAGATTTAAAATATCCAGCAGATTTTATTTCAGAAGCGATTGATCAAACTCGTGGTTGGTTTTATACATTGCATGCAGTTGGAGTTTTGATGGGAAGAGGAAAAGCATTTAAGAATGTAATTTGTTTAGGACATTTATTGGATTCTAAAGGAAAAAAAATGTCAAAATCATTAGGAAATATTGTTGATCCGTGGGAAATGATAGAAAAATATGGTGTTGATACTTTACGTCTTTGGATGTATGCAGTGAATCAACCGGGAGAGTCAAAAAACTTTGATGAAAAAACTGTAGCTGAGTTGCATAATAAAGTTTTTAATTTGCTTTATAATGTTTTGGCCTTCTATGAACTTTATCGAGATTCTTCAATAGAAATTGGAGAATATAATAAAAAACCAAAAAATATTTTAGATAAATGGATTATTGCAAAACTTGATGAACTTATTGTTCTATCTACTTCTAAGATGGATGATTATAAAGTACTTGAACCTACTAGATCTATAAAAGATTTTATCGGTGATCTTTCGACTTGGTATGTGCGTCGTTCCCGCGACAGAATAAAAGATGGAGATAAAGAAGCTAAGCAAACTTTGTATTTTGTTTTGAAAACATTAGCGAAAGTCATGGCGCCATTTGCTCCATTTTCTGCAGAAGATATTTATCTTAAATTAAGAAATGAAAATGATAAAGAAAGTGTTCATTTAGAAAGTTGGCCAGAAGTGAAGGAAGTAGATTCTAATTTGATAAATAATATGGAAGAAGTTAGAAAGATTGTTTCTTTGGGGCTTGAAGCTCGTCAAAAGGCTTTATTGAAGGTAAGACAACCGCTTGCGTCTTTAAAATTAAAATCAGAAATAAAATTGTCAGATGAATATTTAGAATTAATAAAAGATGAAGTGAACATAAAAGAAGTAATTTTTGACGATAAAATCGAAGTAGAAGTATTGCTTGATACAAACATAACTCCAGAATTGAAGACAGAAGGAGATTATCGTGAACTTGTTCGTGCTATACAAGATATGCGCAAGAAAGAAGAGTTGGTTTCTAGTGACATTATCGTTCTTTCTATAGAGACGAACAAAGATGGGCAAGATTTAGTAAATAAATTTAAAGAAGATTTAATTAAAACTATAAATGCAAAAGAAATTAATTTTTCTTCAAATGAAGGGGAGGAAGTGAAAGTTAATGATTTATTGTTCAAAATAAAAATCATAAAATAAATTATGAAATTAGTAATTTTTGATTTTGATGGAGTTCTTGTGAATACCACAGAATTAATTTTTAAAATTCTTAAAGATGAAAATGGTAATCTAACATTAGATCTATTTAAGGATTTTTCTAATGGGAATATTCATAATACGATCGGTGATGCTATAAAAAATAATAATTTTTCAAAACCCGATGATTATCATGAACTTTATGATGATGGTCTTTCTACTATCAATATTCATGATATTTTGAGAGATACTATTTTGAAATTAAAAGATAATTATAAATTATCAATTATTTCATCCTCACGAGGGGATATAATTTCTAGTTTTTTGAAGAAAGAAAATTTAACTAACTATTTTGATGATATTTTGGGTTTTGATATTCATACAAGCAAGGTTGTGAAAATAAAATCCCTTCTTGAAAAGTACAATGTTTTACCAAAAGATGCTGTGTTTATAACAGATTCCTTAGGAGATATTTTAGAAAGTAATGAATGTGATGTTAAATCTATTGGTGTGACTTGGGGGCTTCATGACAAAAAAACCTTAGAAAAAGGCAATCCCGTTGCTATTATTGATGATCCGAGGGAATTGTTGAAAACGATTGAAAGTGTATTATAATTGTATTATATGAAATTTTTACAGGAATCATTAACTCCAGGGATGGAGAAAAAGAGAAAAATTAGTGAAGAAAGGATGTCTAAAGATGTTGGTTTTGTTAAATCTGGTGGTGTGGCTCATGTTGGTCCTGATGTTGAAGATATGAAATATGAAAAGGAAGAAATTAAAGCAGAAAAGATTTTTAAAGATGACCAAAATACAGAAGAGGCTTTAAATATAAAGTCTAAACAAGGAAAAAGATTTAGAAATAGTTTTGGCGGACTTTTTCCAAAATTTTTATCAAAATCTAAAAATATTTCAGTAGATGTTTCCCGCAATCCTGATGAAAATAGGGCTTATATTAGAGCGATGACCCGTCCTCCATTTCATAATGAAAATCTAAAGACTATGCCGGAATCTAAAAAGCAAAGAATTAATCGCGAAAAAATTAAAAAAGTTTTAAATAATCAAGAAAATTTGGAAGATGCTAGTAAAGAATCTGATCCAATGGGTTCTGTTGAGGAATAGTTATGAAAATAAAAAAATTAGGGCATTGTTGTTTAGTAATAGAAGAAAATGGAAAAAAGATAATGACTGATCCAGGTTCTTGGACAGTTGAAGAACAAGAAAGAGAGAAAAATATTGATTTAATAATCATCACACATGAACACGGTGACCATATTCATATTTCTTCTTTGAAAAAAATTTTAGAAGAAAATCCAAATACTATCATCATTACTAATGAAGGAGTTGGAAAATTGCTTGATGAGTCTGGAATTAAGTATGAAATCTTAAAAGATAAAGATCCTAAAGACTTTTTTGGGGTAGAAATTGAAGCGTGTGATTGTAAACATGAGGAAATTTATCAGGATATTTCACGAGTTAAAAATACAGGATTTTTTATTGGGAAAAGATTATTTTATCCAGGAGATTCTTTTTATAATCCTAATAAATTAGTTGAGATTTTAGCATTACCTATTGCTGGACCTTGGACTAATGTTAAAAGTGCAGTTGATTACGCTTTAGAAATAAAACCAAAAGTTTGTTTTCCTGTTCATGATGGAATGTTAAAATCTTTCGGAGCTAATCATAAAATACCTTCAATTGTTTTAGAAAAAAATAATATTGTTTTTAAAAGCTTTGAAGAAAATAACGAAGAAGAATTTTAATATATTAAAAAATAATTATGAAAAAGTTTTATTTGATACATGGTTTTGAAGGTTTCCCTAATGGTGGGTGGCGTCCTTGGTTAATGGGGGAGCTTTTTAAAAATGAATGTTTTGCTGTATCTCTCGCTATGCCTAATCCAAAGGCTCCAATTATGTCAGAATGGGTAGAAAAAATAAAATTAGAAATTGGAGAAGTTTCAAAAGATAAATATTTAGTTGGGCATTCTCTTGGAGTCCCAGCGATTTTGAGATATTTAGAAACAATACCTGAATCAGAAAAAATTGAAGGATGTTTTTTAGTATCAGGAGTATTTGAAAAAATGAATAAAGATTCTATATCTTTAATAGATAATTTTTTAGAAAAGCCTTTTGATTTTAATCATATTAAAAAAGTTTGTGATAAGTTTTATATAATTCACAATGTTTATGATGACCATGTTCCATTTTCTCATGCTGAATCATTTAGTAAAGAATTAAATGTGCCAATAACAAAAATTGAAAGAGAAAAAGATGGTCATCTTGGTGATATTCCTTATTGTGATGAATTACCTGAACTTCTAGATTTAATTTTAAAAGAAATTAAATAATTTAATGCATCATATATACCACACAGAAGCTTTAATATTAGGGAGTCAGAATTTTGGGGAAGCGGGGAAATATTATTCAATTTTTACTCGTGATTTAGGAATGATTTTTGCTTCTGCGCAGGGAGTCAGAAAACTTGAATCTAAGCTTAGATTTGTTTTACAAGATTTTTCTTATGTGAAAATTGATTTTGTACGAGGAAAAGATTTTTGGCGCATAACTAGTGCCTCTAAAACAAATTTATTGGAAAATGTTTCTCGTAAAAAAGAAACATTAGAAGTTTTTTCAAATATTTCACGATTGTTAAAGAGGTTGCTCGCAGGGGAAGAAGCTAATCAAAATTTATTTAATGACTTGTTAAACGGTTTATTTATTTTAGAAAAATATGAAACTGAACAAGATTTACGAAATATTGAAATGATAATTGTTTTGCGTTTATTGCATAATTTAGGATATATTGGAGGAAATGAAGCGATAAGTGATGTTATAAAATCTCCATTTGAGCAAGAACTTATTTTAAATGTTTCAAAAAATAGAAATAAAATTCTTTCTGAAATAAATAAAGCTTTACGTGAAAGTCATTTGTAAAATAGCTCTTAAAAAGGTTATAATTAGAAAATGTCATTAGAAGATAAAGAAAAATTAAACGGATTAGAAAAATTAAAAAATAAACTTTTTAGTAGAAATTATGAATCACAAACTGAGCATTTAGATCACTTTAGTGGCATTAGATTGGAAAAAGATATTCCTGAAAATTGGCAAGAACAAAGTAAAAATAAAATGGCAATAGCAGAAAAATTTCTTACAAAAACTTCTCTATTTAAAAAATTCTTTATTTTTGCAATGGGATTTTTTGTATTGGCTTTATTATATGCTGGTTATATGATTTTTTTAGGTGGCAATACTGTTTCAAATAAAAATATTGATATTTCTGTTTTAGGAAATGCTTTTACCGCTGGTGGTGAAGAATTACCTTTGCAAATTGAAATTACAAATAAAAATAATTCTGATTTATTGTTAGCAGATTTATTAGTTGAATATCCAAAAAATTCTTCTGGTGATTTATCTCAGGACACTGAAAAAATTCGTGAATCTTTGGGAACAATTTCTGCAGGAGGAATTCGAAGTGAAAATATGAAAGTTATAATTTTTGGCGAGCAGGGAAGTATTCGTCCAATAAGAATTTCACTTGAATATAGAATTAAAGACTCTAATTCTATTTTTGTAAAAGAAAAAATGTATGAAGTTTCCATTAGTTCTGCGCCAATAAATCTTTCAATTGAAGCTCCTTCTGAAGCAAGCCCAGGTCAGGATGTTACTTTAAAAGTTAAAACTACATTAAATGCAACAAAAGAAGCTTCAAATATTCTTATGAGAGTTGATTATCCAATTGGTTTTGAATTTAGTTCTGCTACTCCTAAACCAACTTTTGGAAATAATGTTTGGTCTTTGGGTGATCTTGCTCCAGGAATTGAAAATGATATTTCTATAGTTGGAAAAATGACAGATGTTTTTGATGGCGAAGAGAAAATTTTTCATATTTTTAGTGGTTCTGAAAATAGTTCAGATAAATCTTCCATTGGAATTAATTTTAATTCTCTTAGTCATTCTATTTTAATTAAGAAATCTTTTATTGAAGCAAAACTTTTTATAAATAATATTTATCAAAGAGAATATGCAATTAATTCTCAAACTCCAATTCAAGGACAAATTCGCTGGGTAAATAATTTAGATACAAAAATTAATGATTTAGAAATTAGAGCAAAAATAAATGGAAATTTAGTTAATAAAAAAAGTATAAATGCTGAGTCAGGATTTTATGATTCTTCTAGTGATACAATTATTTGGGATAAAAATTCTTCCTATAATTTTTCAGAAGTAAATCCTGGAGATTCTGGAACAGTTTCATTTTCACTTTCTACTTTTCCATTATTTTCTTCAATTGGTGGAATAATTTCTGATCCTTTAGTTAATATTGATGTTTTAATAAATGGAAAACAATCCTTAGAAGGAAATGCAAGTCAGATGTTAAATAATTCAGAATCAAAAATTATTAGATTAATTTCTGATGTTGGTCTTGCAACTAAAGCTTTATATTATTCTGGACCTTTTACAAATTCTGGTCCGATTCCACCAAAAGTAGATCAAGAAACAACTTATACAATTGTTTGGGCAATTTCTAATACTTCAAATAATATTTCAAATGTTCAAGTAAGGTCTTCTCTTCCAGCTTGGATTCGTTTTGTTGGAAATGTTTTTCCTTTATCAGAAGATTTAACTTTTAATAATTCAACTAGAGAATTAGTTTGGAATGCCGGTTCAATTCCAAGAGGTTCTGGAATTTCTCAAGAAGGAAGAGAAATTTCTTTCCAAATTGGATTTAAACCTTCACTTTCACAAGTTAGTTCTATTCCAATTTTAGTAAATAATACAACATTAACTGGTCATGATGATTTTACTAATTCAATTGTGGAAATTTCTAAAAGTTCTCTTGATACAAGACTTTCTAATGATGCTTCTTTTCCTATTAGTGGAGCATCAGTAGTTGAATAATTTTTATTTTAAATAGTTAATTTTTTTTGTTTTTTCTGCTAATATATATATACTTGTCGCGTACTAAATTTTTGATTACGGGATATAAGGTTGAAACATTATTATTTAAAATTTTAGTACTGGGATGGTAAAAAAAGAAAAAGAAAATAATGAATTGATGGAAAAAATCGTATCTTTATGTAAAAGACGGGGTTTTATTTTTCCTGGTTCTGAAATATATGGAGGATTAGCAGGAACTTGGGATTGGGGGCATTTTGGATTAGCTTTAAAAAATAATATAAAAAATTCTTGGTGGAAAAAATTTGTTGATTCACGCAGAGATATGTATGGTATAGATGCTGCCATTTTAATGCGACAAGAAGTTTGGCAAAAAGCAGGACATGTGGAGAATTTCGCTGATCCGATGGTGGAATGTAAAAAATGTAAAAAAAGATTTCGCACCGATCAAGTAGAAGATGTAGAAAAATGTGGAGGATGTGAAGGAAAATTAGGTGAAGTAAAAAAATTTAATATGATGTTTCAAACACAAGTTGGAGTTTTAGAAGATTCTTCAGCAACTTCATATTTACGTCCAGAAACTGCACAGGGAATTTTTGTAAATTTTAAAAATACAGTAGATGCTTTTCATCCAAAACTACCGTTTGGTATTGCGCAAATTGGTAAAGCTTTCAGAAACGAAATTACGCCTAGAGATTTTTTATTTAGACAAAGAGAGTTTGAGCAAATGGAAATAGAATATTTCATTCGCGAAGAAGATTGGGAAAAATATTTTGAATATTGGAAAGGCGAAATACTTGATTGGATGGAAGAAGTTGGAATTGATATGAGTAAAATACATGATGTAGAAATTGCAAAAGAAGATTTAGCACACTATTCAAAAAGAACAACTGATTTTGAATTTGAATATCCATTTGGTCAAAAAGAACTTTTTGGATTGGCTTATAGAACAAATTTTGATTTAACAAGTCATAATCTTGATTATGTAGACGAAGAAAATGGTGGCAAAATGGTTCCACATGTTATTGAGCCAACTTTTGGTGTTGATCGTGCTGTATTAACACTTATGCTTTCAGCTTACACTGAAGATGAAAAAGACGGAGAAATTAGATCTTATCTTAAATTTAAGCCATCAGTAGCACCAGTTATTTGTGCAGTTTCACCGTTACTCAAAAATAAACCTGAATTAGTAGAATATGCGAATGAAAAAGTTTTTGCTCCGTTGAAAATAGAATTTGGAAGAATTATTTGGGATGATAATGGGAATATTGGAAAAAGATATCGTAGGCAAGATGAAATTGGCACACCGTTTTGTATCGTAATTGATTTTGATACTTTAGAAGATGATACTGTTACTATTCGTGATCGTGATACAGGAAATCAAGAAAGAGTAAAAGTTGCAGATTTAAAAAATTATATAAAAGAAAAATTAAATTAAAATAAAATTATGAAACAAATTAATTTAGAATCAAATAAAGAAAAAGAAAATTCACAAGAGATTACAGAGAGCATTTCTCTTTTAGGAGATTTTATAGAATCAAAGTTAATTCCTGAAGATGCTGGATTAGATTTAATTTCAAAAATAAAAAATAATGAACTAAATTTAGATCAGCTTTCTAAAGAAGTTATTCTTTTAGTAGAAAAAAGATTAAAAGCACTAGAAAAATTAAAAGATGACCCTTCTCTTTCAAAAGAGGCAGCCGCGGAAATAGATTTTTTACATAGAACTATTAAACCATTTTTTAAAAATGAAGATAAAATAAATTAGGACTATTTTATGAAATTTACAAAGAAAGTTTTACAAAATGGTTTGCGAGTAATAACTGTGCCAATGAAAGACAATCCAACTGTCACAGTTTTGGTATTAGTTGAAGCTGGTTCAAAATATGAAAATAAAAAAATAAATGGAATTTCACATTTTTTAGAACATATGTGTTTTA